>Ga0187894_10000143_pt1 | contig 91639 bp, 75 predicted proteins | sample GBC1701081metaG_FD_136650 | JGI IMG/M metagenome (GOLD analysis project Ga0187894, IMG submission 136650) | White microbial mat communities from a lava cave in the Kipuka Kanohina Cave System on the Island of Hawaii, USA - GBC170108-1 metaG ...
ACTGCGGGTGTCTTCTTCGGCACGGCGGCGTCTCCTTCCTGTCGGGCTTCCGCCCGGGTTCTTGGTAGAACCAGAAGGGTACGTCGCCTTCAGCCTTTTACACACCTCGTGAGCTTAGCCCCGAAACCGTTCTCGACGGGCGCAATACGCCTGTGACCGATGGCGTCAAGCAGGCGCTCGGCCGCCCCGCCCGTCGGTTTTCGGACTACGTGCAGACGACAGCCGCCGCGGGTGTCTGGGGAGGGTCCAATGCTCACGCGTAGTGTAGTCACCCTGACCTTCGCCGCAGCGCTGAGCAGTGGGATGGTCGCCGGTGTGTTCTTCGCGTTCTCCTCGTTCGTGATGCCGGCGCTGGGCCGCATCCAACCCGATCAGGGCATCGCGGCGATGCAGAGCATCAACGTCGCGGTCATCACTCCAGGGTTCATGCTGTTGCTGTTCGGAACCGGCGTGATCTCGCTTGGATTGGGCATTGGTGCGATCTCGCGCTGGGGTCATACCGGCCCGATACTCATCCTGGCCGCGAGCGCGCTCTACCTCATGGGGTGCATCGGGGTGACGATGGGCGGCAATGTACCCTTGAACGACGCCCTGGCAGCGATACGACCGGGGAGTGACGACGGTGCGGCGCTGTGGGCACTGTATCTACGAGAATGGACCTTCTGGAACCATGTTCGCACGGCCGCGTCGGCCGGCACGTGCGCGTTGTACATCGCGGCGCTCGCCAGCCGGTAGCCGACGCTACTCACCTGGACTGCCTCTGGCAGAGGGACATCTTCACCGGCGGCTGTGCGCGGCCATGCTGCGCCGGATCTGGACGCGCGAGGTGGTGGGTGCATAGTGCGTGGAAAGAATTGCCGCAGCACGGTGTTTTCGCTGGATGGGATCCAGCAGACTCTCAAGACAAGGAGATACCATGAAAACGCTCATCACAGAATTCATCAGCCTTGATGGTGTCGTGCAAGCTCCGGGGGGAGCTGGCGAGGACACCGACGACGGCTTCGGTCACGGCGGATGGTCGATGAAGTATTTCGACCCGGAAGTCATGGGCGGTTCGTATGCCGGACTTGCTGCGCAAAGTGATGCGCTTCTGCAGGGACGCCGCACCTATCAGGTCTCGGCCGCGGCATGGCCCAGTCGCTCGGGAGATCCATTTACCGATTGGATTAACCGCGTGCAGAAGTACGTTGTGTCCGATACGCTCACCGAGAAGGACGCAACGTGGAACCCCACCACGATCATTCGTGGCGTTGACTTCCTGCGGACCGTGTCCGAACTTCGCGCGCGGCCGGGGGGCTACATCTACGTGTATGGGAGTGCGACGATGGTTCGGTCATTGCTTTCTGCCGACCTGGTCGATGAGTTGTTGCTCACGATCGAACCGGTCATCCTCGGCGGGGGCAAGACGATCTTCTCTGATGACGGGAAGGCGATCCCTTTCATGCTGGAGTCGACAGTCAGCGCCAGCACGGGCGCTCAGGTGTGCCGATACGCTCGTGCTCGGTAGCCCATCTTGTGCCGCCGCTCTGGAAGATCTGGCAACCGGAAGCAGGCGCGGGCACGGAGGCTCCGTGACGAGCGGGATCACCAGGTCCGCATCGTTCTGCTGGAAGTACTGAGCGGCTCGTCGCTCACCGCGCCCCCATGAACCGCGTCGAGTCCTGACCGCGGGCGAAGTGGATCGGCCCGAGGGAGCAAGGCGTGCCCCCGCTCGCCAGGGCGATAGTTCGACTGATTCATCATGCTGGGCGGACACGAGCAGAAGGGGGAGGGCTCTAGGACGCGAGGCATGCATCCTCGGGGCCATCGATCCATTCGGAAGAGCCATCGCCCGCATGGAGCCGCTGTTCGCCAAGTAGGACGTCCTCCGCTCACTTGTGCTCCGCGCCCCGCCGCTCCCACTCGGAGATTTCGACCCGATGCGCGAATCTGACACGCTCCTGGAGCACTTCCGGAGTGACGTCGCGTACACGCCCCTTCAGGATGCCACCGGCATGCCCGCCATCTCTGTTCCGTTTCTCTGGACAGCGGAGGGATTCCCAGTGGGAGTTCACTTCTCGGCCCGGCGTGGACGCCAGAGAATGCTGTTGGAACTCGCGTACGAATTGAAGGAGGCGCGACCGTGCTCTCGGCGTGCACCGAGAATCTCCGTGCACTGACCTCCGCCATGGTGCGGAGTCGGCACCCACACCGTCCCGAGGAGTCCTTCCTCTATGGCGGCGTCGCCGCGCAGTTCGAGACCTTCGTCGCCCGACAGTGACCGCGCAGGCGATGGAAGCCGGGCACGATCACCCAGACCCATAGCTGGACCGGAGCCTTGTCCTCTCGGCGGGGCGCTGGTAAGATGACAGCCCTATGATCCGCGGTGCGCGAACGCTGGCCCGGCGGGCGGCCCTCAGGGGGCCGGTCGGCCTCGCGTTCGCCGTGTACGCCCAGAGCGCATCCCTCCACTTGCTGACGACCCCGCACTCCGACGACGGGGCGCATCATCACGATGTCCTGGCCGAGGATGGGTATCATCCTCACCACCCGGCTTGCTCCCACGCGGTCGACGCCTTGCCCAGGACGGTGCCGGGTCCCGTGCGGTCCGACCTCGACCTGACGGAGCGGCTTCCGCTCGTCACACCTCCCGGCCCCGTCGGCATGCTTTCTGCACTCGAGTGGACACCGCCGTCCGCGGAGTCGCCTCCCGGTCCTTCGCAGACGCGCTCTCCCCCGCACCCCTAGCCGTCTTGCCGTTCGCTCGTCGCTGCGCGCGTGACGTGTGCGCGGGCGGCGAACAGGTGTGTCGGTTGTGCCCCCAGCGTCGCGCGAGGAGAGTCCCCCATGAGGCGAGGAATCGCATTGTTGATGTGCGCTTTCGCATCCATGACGTTCGAACTTCGTGCGGCCGAGCCGCGAGAGCCGATGCCCGGAGCGCCTTCGATCACGCTCGATGCTCTCGTGGCCGACGTCTTGGAGCGCAACCAGGAGCTTCGGTTCTACGAAGCCGAGCTCGCGGCCACCCGAGGCGAACGTACGACAGCGGCCGCCTGGGAAAACACCGAGCTGTCGGGGGGTGTCGGGCGGAAGGAGGTCCGGGCCGGGAATCTCTCCGACGAGGGGACGGCGTGGGCGGTTTCCTTGAAGCAGAGATTTCCGTGGCCCGGCCGGATCTCGCTGAAAAAAGCCATTGCCGACCGCCAGGTCCAGCTCGCCGAACTAGGTCTGGCGCGCTTCAAGGCGGCGCTGGCCGCTCGAGCGCGGCTGCTCGCGTATTCGCTCCTGGCGGCACGGGAGAAGTCCGACGCCGCGAGCGACGTCGCCGATCGCTTTCAAAGGCTGCGTCAGGTTCTTGTGCAGCGCGACCCAACCGGCCTCACGCCACAGCTTGAGATCCGCATCATCGAGGCCGCCGAACTCACGCTGCACCGCCGGGCCACCGAAGCCGCGCTCGAGGTCGAGGGAGCGCTGCTCGAAGTGAACCAACTGCGTGGGGAGGCGTGGGACAGCCGCGTGAGGATCAGCCCGGTGGACCTCACCTTCGGCCCTGCGCCCGATCGAGAGGCGCTCCTTGCCGGCGCGCAGGCCAACAACTTCGAGCTGCAAGTGCGTCGCATCGAGTTGGAGCAGCAGGGATTCCGCGTCGACCTGGCGCGCAAGGAGGGCCGTCCCTCGATCGCCGTGGCGCCGTACTACAGCGAGGAACAGGCGGGCGACCGAGAGAAGCAACTGGGTGTCGGCGTCAGCCTGGCCCTGCCGCTCTGGGACCGCAACCGAGGCGGCATCGCGTCGGCCGAGGCCCGCCGGCAGCAGGCGCAGACCTCGCTCGAAGTCACGCAGATGGATCTCGACCGGCGCGTGCTGGAGGCGGCTGTCGCGTATCGCACGAAGACCGGCGAGATCGCCCGGTGGCGTCCCGAGGCGGTCGAAGAGTTCCGCAAGGCCGCGGAGCTCGCCGATCGCCACTACCGACTGGGCGCCGTCCCCATTGCCACTTATGTCGAACTGCAAAAGCAGTACCTCGATGCCATGGCGGCGCTGCTCGACACGCGCCGCGAAGCGCTTGACGCCGCACAGGAGCTCGAGAACCTGACGGGCATCGCCGTGCTTCGCGCGGCAGGGGGCGCTCCGCGATGATCGACAGCATTCTCGCCTTCTCGTTGCGACAGAGATCTTTCGTGCTCATGGCGGCGGCAGCCTTGCTCGGCGCGGGCTCGTGGTCGGCGCTGCATCTCCCGATCGACGCAGTGCCCGACATCACGGGCGTGCAGGTGCAAGTGAACGTCGAGGTCCCGGCATTGGCGGCCGAGGAGTCCGAGAAGCTGGTGACGCAGCCCATCGAGCGGGAGCTCGCGGGCCTCCCCGGTGTCGAGGAGATGCGGTCGATCACCAAGTTCGGTCTGGCGCAGGTGTCCTTGCAGTTTCGGGACGGCACCGACGTGTATCGCGCTCGCCAGCTCGTGGCCGAGAGGTTGCAGGGCATCCTGGAGCAGCTGCCCGACGGGGTCCTGCCCAAGCTGGCGCCCATCAGTACCGGTTTGGGAGAGATCCTTTACTACAGCGTGCAGTACCGCGCCGACGCGCCGAAGAAGCCGGCGACCGATCTCGATCGGCTGATCGAGCCCTCCGAGATCCAGGAGTACACGATCAAGCCTCTCCTTCGCACCGTTCCCGGCATCGCCGAGATCAACGAGAGCGGAGGTTACGAGCGGCAATTCGTCATCGAGCCCGACCCCGAGCGCCTGACTGAGGTCGGCATGACCTTTAGCGAGCTGGCGGAGCTCGTGGGACAGAACGTCGCCAATGCCGGGGGCGGGATCGTCAGCCGGGGCGGCGAGCAGTTCACGATCCGCGCCGTCAGCAGGGTCAGCGACGCGGAGGACATCGCGAACCTTCCTCTCAAGTTCGGCGCAGGTGTGGCGCCGCTGCTCGTCAAGGACGTCGCGCGGGTGAAGATCGGCACAAAGTTCCGGACCGGAGCCGCCACCTTGAACGGCCAGGAGACGGTGATGGGGACCACGATGATGCTCGCGGGCCAGAACAGCCGCGAGGTCGCGGTGCGCGTGAAGGCCCGGATCGCGGAGATTCAGACAAAGCTGCCGGATGGGGTCGAAATCCAGATCCAGTACGACCGCTCGACGCTGATCGACCGCACCATCCACACCGTGAAGACCAACCTGTTCGAGGGGGCCGTGCTCGTCGTGGCCGTCCTCATCGCATTCCTCGGCAACTGGCGCGCGGCGCTGATCGTGGCCTCGGCCATCCCGCTCTCCTTCCTGTTCGCGCTGACCGGGATGGCTCGGTTCGGGATCTCCGGAAACCTGATGAGCCTCGGCGCCATCGATTTCGGCCTCATCATCGACGGCGCGGTGGTGATCGTCGAGAACATCGTCCGGCAGCTCGGTGTTCGGCAGCACGAGCTCGGGCGGGCTCTGACTGCGGAGGAGCGCCGTCAGACCGTGCTCGCGGCCAGCCAGCAGGTCGGCACGCCCATGTTCTTCGGGGTGCTGATCATTATGGTCGTCTACGTCCCGATCCTGGCGCTCACCGGCATCGAAGGGAAGATGTTTCACCCCATGGCACTCGCCGTGATGCTCGCCCTGGGTGGCGCGCTGGTCCTAGCGCTCTCCCTCATGCCGGTGCTCTGCTCGTTGGTGCTTGGCGGGCGCCTCCGTGAGGAGGACAGTCGCTTCATCCATTTGGTGAAGCGCCTCTACGCCCCCTCGCTGGAGAAGGCGCTCCGGCTACGCTGGCTCGTGGTGACGGTGTCCATGGCCCTGTTCGCCGGCTCGCTGTTCCTCTTTGCCCAATTGGGCGCCGAGTTCGTCCCCAAGCTCGACGAAGGATCGATCACATCGATGCTCTACAAACCAGTGGGCATGAGCATGGAGGAGTCCCTTCGCACGGACATGGAGGTCGCGAAAGGCCTGCTGTCGGAGTTCCCGGAGATCACTCGAGTGTTCTCGCGGATCGGGACCAGCGACATCGCGACCGACCCCATGCCGCCCAATGAGAGTGACATCTATATCTTCTACAAGCCACTGCCGGAATGGCCGAAAGACCCCGGCCGGCCGCTCACGAAGGCCGAGCTCAACGAGCACATCGGGAGGATGCTGGAGCGGATCAACCCTGAGTACGACATCCTGACCGCCCAGCCCATCGAGATGCGATTCAACGAAATGCTCGAAGGCACCAAGGCCGAGTTAGCGGTCAAGATCTTCGGCAATGACTACGACGTTCTGGAGAAGCTTGCGGCCGAGGTAAAGGGCATCCTGGAGAAGACGCCCGGGGCTGCGCAGGTCGAGTACGAGACGGAGGGACGAACACCGCAGCTCGAGATCAACGTCCGTCGCGACGTGTTGCGTGGTTACGGACTGCAAGCCGCGGAGGTTAACAAGGCGGTGAGCGCCGCGCTCGCCGGCGAGGTCGTGGGAACGATCGTGTCGGGCAGCAAGCGGAACGACGTCGTCGTGCGCATGCCCGAGGCTTTACGGGCCGACGACGAGCAGATTAAGAAGCTTCCCGTCCGCGTCGGGGAGACCGGACTGGTCCCTCTTGGGAAGCTCGTCGAATTCCGCACGCTCAAGACGGTCGAGCCGATCCAGCACGACGACGGCCTGAGGCGCGCAGCCCTCATGGTGAATCTGGACACGCGGGACATCGAAGGGTACGTCCGAAACGCCGAACGCCGCATCCGGGACGAGGTCGAGTTGCCGGAGAACTACATTGTCGGGTTCGGAGGGCAGTTCGAGAATTTGCAGCAAGCCCGGGCGCGGCTTGCCATCGTCGTGCCGACTGCGCTTCTTCTGATCTTCCTCTTGATCTTCCTTGCCTTCGGCTCCCTGCGCCAGGCGCTGGTGGTTTACTCCGGGATTCCGCTGGCAGTGACCGGCGGCGTGCTGGCGCTCTGGCTGCGCGGCATGCCCTTCAGCATCAGCGCTGCAGTGGGCTTCATCGCCCTGAGCGGTGTTGCCGTTTTGAACGGCCTGGTGATGATCGCCTATTTCAACCAACTTCGAGCGGAGGGCAAGGCGGTCAGAACGGCGATTCTGGAAGGCTCGCTGACGCGGCTTCGTCCCGTGCTCGTCACGGCATTCGTCGCCAGCATTGGATTCATGCCGATGGCCATCGCAAGCGGTCCGGGTGCGGAGGTTCAGCGCCCCCTGGCAACCGTAGTGATCGGCGGCGTACTGAGTTCGACATTCCTGACTCTCATCCTGCTGCCGGTGCTTTACGAGTGGTTCGAGGCCTTGAGCACGCGGCGCGACCATCCCCAAGAGACTGCAGTGGACTCCAGGGGACTTGGCCCCGCGAATTGCCCATGAAGACAATTCAAGAAGGGGCTCGGGCGCTAAATACGGCGTCCATGTCTCGCCGAGGGTTGTCAATACCGGTGTCGGTGCGTCACGGACGACTGCAGACGGATCGGGTCGCAGGGCCGATGATTCGCAATGCGCCACACCGGGATCCGTCCTCTCCTTGAGCTAGGGAGTCAGCCAGTGTCTGCCGTTCCGACCGGATCAGACGCTCCTGCTCGAGGACGACCTGACAGGCTACGACAGCGGCAGGTCTTGCCGGCATATTCCATGAACGTCACACTGGGCGGAAACTGCGATCATCGTGAAACGATCGCGGACGAAGACCTGCATCGTCACGCGGTGGAGAACTTCGCCCAGGTCGATGCTCTCCTGTTTGGGCGGGTGACTTACGAAACATCGCGACGCAGGAGCGCACCGGCTCCCGGACTCAGTCGCTTCTTGCCCGGGCAAGACGCCGCGACAGCCAGAGCATTCCGGCCGACCCGGTGATCAGGCAGACCGCGGCGGTCACGAAGGTGGCCCGCGGCGTGCCGGACATCCGCAGGATCGTCATGCCCGCGGGGCCGCCGATCAGCGCGCGCAGCGCGACGAGCGACGTGTGCGCCCCCATGAACCGCGTGGAGTCCTGACCGCGGGCGAAGTGGATCGGCCCCAGATTCCACGCGATGTCCACCGCGGCGAGCGAGGTGCCGAAGATCGCGTAAGCGCCGTACAGCGCGCCAATGCCGTGGACGAAGCAGAGCGTAATCGGGAACAGGCCCATGCAGGCGAACGCCGTCGCGGCGAGCCGCACGGGCCCCCAGCGGTCGCACAGCCGCCCGGCCAGCGGCGAGACGATGATGAACACCCCGTACATCACGAGCCCCTTGGCGGTGCCGGCCTGCGCGTAGTCCACGTGCAGCCCTTCGACGAGGAAAACCGGCAGCACCGCCGACAGCATCATGAAGGCGAGCCCGTAGCAGAAGAAGAACGACTCGTAGATCAGAAAGTCCCGCTCCCCCAGCAGCAGGCGGACCGATCCGCCCAGACGCATCCAGAGCCAGTCGTCCCCGGCTTCGGGCGGAGCCGCGGGCGCGTCCGCCGCGGCTCCCTTGCGGGTTCTGCGCAGCCGCACGCGCCAGAAGAGCCAGAACGACAGGAATCCGGCGAGGGCCACCACGACGTAGTAGCCCCTCCATGCGTACGGGTGCACCTGGTTCAGCGCGCCGGCGGCCAGCGCCGCCACCACGAATCCGATCGCAAAGATCCGCCGCGCGAATCCAAAGGCATGCCCCCGCTCGCCGGGGCGGTAGTTCGACTGATACAGCATGTTCTGCGACGGGATCAGCGCGTAGGCCAGGATCATCGAGGCGACGACGATGCCCGCGAACGGCAGCGGCGCCGTCACGAAGGCCAGCGCGATCAGCAGCAGACGGCCCGCCCCGCCGAACCACAGATAGTGCGAGCGGACGTAGCGCCCGCGATTGATGTCGGTCCACAGGGCGGGGAAGAGCAGCGCCATCGACTGGCCGGTGACATAGCCGGTGAGGGTCGCGTCGGAGGCGTGCAGCGTCTTCTTGAGGATGATGTCGTTGAGCGAAAACGCCCCCTGGACCACTCCCTCGAGCGCGAGCGACGGCGCATGGAATCGAAACGTGTAGTCGCCGACGCGCGACAGCGGGGGCGCGGCGGACCGGCGCAGCAGGCGGCGTGGCTGGCCCAAAAGGCTCACGGGGCCGAGATTGTCGATACAGGGGGGCCGCGGCGCAAGACGCGCGTGCTAGCATGCGCGGCTTTTTTTCAGGAGGAATGAAGATGAATCGGACTCGCTGGATCGCCGCCGCGGCCGCCGTGCTCGCCGTGGCGGGCACCGCCCGCGCCGAGGAGCCCCCGAAGGAAGGGTGGTTCAACACAGCCGACCTCGCCTATGCGTTCACCTCCGGCAACTCCGAGAGCGAGACGCTCGCGTTCTCGTACAGGGGGACCGGGCACTGGGGCCGCAACGGCTTCGAGTTCAGGACGGGCGGTCTGCATGCCCAGGCCACCACGACGACCATCTTCGCCGAGGGTCTTCCCGACAACTACAACGTCATCGAGCAGGAGTCGACCGGGGACACCGCCGAGCTGTACTACGCCACGGCGCGCTACGACCGGGCCATCACGCCCCGCTTCTACTGGTTCGGCAGCCTCGGCTGGGATCGCAACACCTTTGCCGGCATCGACAACCGCTACGTGGCCGCGGGCGGCGTGGGCTACATCTGGCTGAACGGCGAGACGATGAAGTTCCGCACCGACGGCGCCGCGACCTACACCAACCAGAGCGACGTCGTGGACAATCCGGACGTCGCCGACTCGTACGCCGGTCTGCGCGGCGCCTGGGCGTTCTCGTGGAACTTCCTCAAGAACGCGACCTGGACGAACGACCTGATCCTCGACGAGAACCTGTCCGAGACCTCGGACTGGCGCGGCGACATGTTCAACGCGCTGACCGTCACGATGACCGACCGGCTGGCGTTGAAGGTCGGCCTGCGGTGGCTGTACGACGCCGACCCCTCGTTCCAGGAGGCGGATCTGTTCAACTCCTTCGGCGCCAACATCGGCACCGTGCTCGTGGAGCACGACAGCCTCGACACCATCTTCACCACCTCGCTCGTCATCAATTTCTAGGGCCCGTCGTTGTGCGGCTCGGGCGGCCGCGGCGCAGCCTTCTTGATCCTCTTGAGCCCCGCTTCGTCCGCCGACAGGAGTCCGATCGGCACGAGGCGGGGCGTCAGCTCCAGCCAGAGCCGCTCCTTCTTGAAGACCTGGCCGAAGACCGGTAGCGCTTCGTCCTGCCTGCCGGCGTTCCAGAGACCCACGGCCTTCCAATAGAGCAACTCGACGTTCTTCGGCTGAAGATCCGAGGCGTGTGCGTACGCCTCCATCGCCTCGGGGACCTTTCCGGCCGACAGGAACGCGTCGCCCTGGTCGGCGTACCTGTACGCGCGCTGGATACCGATCAGCCGCTTCAGCTCGCGGAGCGGATTCGGATCGTCCTCGACGCGCAGATCGAGAAGACGCCCGCGCCAGGGGTCGGGCGATCGCTCTCCCGAGACGATGAGCATCGCCGCCGATTGCTTGCCGCGGATGTCGCCCCCTGCTTCCTGCGCCGCTTCGAGCGCCGCCATCATGCGATCGGCCAGGTCGCCCTGCGCGGCCTCGAAGGCGGTCTTCATCGCCGGCCAGATGGTGTCGTTCGCCATGAGATTCGCCTGCACCGAGAAGCCGTCGCCCTTCGAGTAGCCGGCCGAGGGGATGCACTTCGGCCCGGTCCACGAGGCGACCTGGCCGGTGGAATCCACCATGGCGACCTGCCGGCCGTCGCGTCCCTCGTCGGCGGCGACGAGCTCTTTCAGCGCCTCGGCGGCACCCTTGCCGGAGCGCATCAGGGTGAGGCCCCTGGGGCCGTACGAAACCTCCACCAGTGACTGGGTCGCCACGGCGCCGACGCCGGCTTCGGCCCACGGCACGAGCGGGCCGACGGAGAACCAGTGCGACTGCACGGCCACGCCCATCTCGCCGGTCCTGGCGTCGCGCGCGACGATCGAAAAGGTGTGCACGCGCGGCGGCGGAGAAATCGCATGCGCCGCGGCGGGCGCAGCGGGCTCGGCGGCCGGTGCGGCAGGAGCGGCGAGCGCGGCGGCGAGCAGAATCATGGCGGTCATGAGGGCCTCCTCTGTCGGAGGCGGATGATAGCGCCGCGCCGGGGCGGTTACGGCACAATCGCACCCCGATGGCGCCCGCGCTCCTGGGAGACGACTGCCGCGGCCTGCTGACGGATCTGTGCCGGGCGCTGCGCGCGCGGCAGATTCGCGCCGGCGGCGAGGATGCCGGCGCTCTGCACGACTCGGCGTGCGGGGCGCGCCACACCCGCGCGGCGGAGGCGGTGCTGCCGTTCGCGGTGCTCGCACGCGACACTTCAGCAACTGGTGGGGACAACGCCGGCTGGGTCGAGGCCGCCCGCGCGCTTGCGGCCTGGCTGATCCTGCGCCAGCAGGCCGACGGCTCGTGGGCCGAGGCGCCCGACAACCCGTGGCGCGGAACCACGGCGGATCAGCTCCTGTCGCTCGCGCTCGCGCTGCCGATCCTCGAAAGCTCCCTCTCCAAAGCGGAGCGCAGGTCCTGGCGCATGGCGATCCGCGGGGCGGCGGATTTCCTGGCCGGGTGGATGAGCGAAGAGACCGGCCACATCAATTACTGCGCGACGGCCGCGGCAGCCCTGGCCGCGGCGCACGCGATCACGCGCGACGCGCCGCACGCCGAGGCCGCACGGCGGCTCGCGCGGCTCGTGGCGCTGGAGCGGATCGACGACGGTGGTTTCGTCATCGGCGAGGGCCACCGCGCCGGCGGGCGCTGCTACGGCACCGATCCCGGATACAGCGTGGACATGAGCCTCTGGTCGGTCGGTCTCGCCGCCCGGCTGCTGGGTGAGCCGGAGGTCGAAACGGCGGCGCTGCGGGGCATTGCCACGCACCTGGACCTCGTCTACCCGGACGGCTCGTTCGACGGGTCGTGGGGCACGCGCGCGAACAAATGGACCGGCTACGGCAGCAAGACGGCCCACGGCGCGCAGATCGGGTTCGGCCTGTTCGCCGATCGCGATCCCCGCGCCGGCGCCGCCGCCGCGCGCAACCTGGCGTATCTCCGGGGCATGGTCCAGGACGGTCTCGTGGGGTGCGGGCCCTTCTGGTGGGAGCATGAGAAGGATGTCTGTCTCTACCCCACGGTGCCACGCGCCTGCAACCTGGCTCTCGCGATCCTGTTCGCGCCGCAGGCGCCGGCGGACGCGGCGCTGCCCGCCGACGCGCCCTTCGCGCGGCTGCACCGGCTGACCCTGACGGCAATCGTCCGGACAACGGGCCTCATGGCCACGGTGAGCGCGTACGGCTACGTCGTGCCGGGGGACCGGGCGCGCAGCAAGTACATGGCGCGGCCAACCGGCGGCGGCCTGACGAATCTCTGGTTCGACGGTTGGGGCTGGCTGCAGATCGGCACGCCGCCGCTGTGGCGCCGCTGGGAGCCGATGCACTTCCCCGAAGCGGGCCCGCTCACCCCGCTCACGCCGCGCATCGAGGAGGAGAACGGCGCGGCGGCGAGCCACCACGAGTTCGGCGCCTCGCTCACCCTCGAGGACGGCAGCGCGCCGGTGGTGAAGGTCTCCGGCAGGCTGCGCACCGCGGCGGGGGGCGCGGGCCGGCTGCGGTACGACTGGACCCACAAGTTCCACGCGGCGGGTGTCGAAAAGGAAGTGCTCCTCAGGGCCGGCTGGCGGGGCGCCACACCGCGCATCGTCGAGCCGCTGGTGCATCGACCCGGGATGAGCCTCACGCTGCAGGACCCGCGCACACTCGACATCGCGGCGGATGCGGCGGCGTTCCGGCTCAGCCTGCTCGAAGGCGAGGGACGAATCGTGCCTGGAACGCCGGCGGAAGACCTCTGGTGGCCCTTCCCGGCAGTGCAGGGAGTCGTCGCGGCGATCGAGACGCCCAGGATCCCCGCGTGCGAGAGGCGCCGGCTGCGGTGGATCCTGGAGCGCGTCCGATGATCGTGATGCGCTGGATGAATCCCGATTCGGAGTGGCTCTCGAACTCGTACCTCGTCACCCGCGCCGACGGAGGCGATGCGCTCGTCGTGGACACCGGGGTCGATACCGCGCCCCTGCTCGCCGAGGTGCGCGCGCGCCGCCTGCGCGTGCGCGCGGTGGTGAACACGCACCACCACATCGACCACACGCAGGACAACGCGCGCGTGGCCAAGGCGACCGGCGCCGCGGTTCTGGCGCATGCGCACGAGGCGCCGCTCATCGAGAATGCGCGTGGTGTGCCCGACGGCGAAACTCTGGAGTTGGACGGCTGGCGTGCCGTCGTCCGCCATATCCCCGGCCATACGGCGGGCCACCTTGCGCTGCACGTCACCGAGGCGGCAGGCGAGACCGGACACCTGTTCACGGGCGACACGCTCTTCCGCCGGTCGGTCGGCGGCACGCGGGCGCCGGGGCACACGACTCTTGACGACCTGCGACGCTCGATCCTCGAGACGCTCTTGGCGCATGACGACGCGACCATCGTGCATCCAGGCCACACCGAGCCGACGACGATCGGCGAGGAGCGCCGCGAAAACCCGTTCATCCGCGCCTGGCTGGGCGTGGACCGTCCGGGAGACGCGCCCTGCCGGTTCGCCGGACGCCCGGCGCGCCTGCTCGTCTGGGCTCGCGACTACGACGGCGGCTGGAAGGCGTGGATCCGGTTCGAGACCGGCGAGGAGGCCGTGGTCCCGGGAAGTCGCGTCGAGCGGTGAGATCGCGCCCCCTTGCCGGCACCGACCTGCACGTCTCCGAGATCGGGCTCTCGCTGGCGGCGGCGCTCGTCCAGCCGCGAATGGCCCGGGACGAATCGGCGCTCGCCGAGCTCGTTCACCGGGCCCTCGATGGCGGCGTCACGCTGTTCGACACCTCCGACGCCGAAGGCGCCGGCTACGCGGAAGAGCTTCTGGGGCGCCTGCTGCGGGGCCGCCGGCTCGAGGTCGTGCTGCTGACGAAGGCGGGCTACGACATCGCGGGCACCACGAACCTGATGTCCCTCGTCGGCCTCTCCGAGGCAGAGCAGCGGCGCAACAAGGCTCTGCTGGCGGAGGGACTCGTCGTTCCGCCGGGTCGGAGCGGCGCCCCTGAGGACGATCCTGAGGTTTCGCGGGACGCGGCCGGCCGCGTGCGGCCGCGAGACTACCGGCCCGACTCTCTTCGCAAGGCGTGCGAAGCGAGCCTGCGCCGCCTGCGCACCGACGTCATCGACCTGTGGATGCTCCAGGCCCCGCCGCAAAGGGCGATCGAGCACGACGAGGTCCGCGCCCTCTTCGAGCCGCTGGTGAGGGAGGGAAAGATCCGTCACGCCGGCGTGACCGTTTACGTGGAACCGGACGCGGACGCGACGGCACGCGCCGCCCTCGATTGGGGCGGCTGCCCGGTGCTCCGGGCGCCGCTTCATTTCGGTCGGGCCGCGACCGGGCTGGCTCTGACGGCCAGGGCCGCTGCCACAGGCAAGGGCTTCATCGCCGCGCCGATCCCGATGACCTGGCCGCAGCCCCTCAGGGACCGGCTGCGGTTCCTGGAGCGGGACCGCCCGCTCGCCCAGTCGGGTCTTCTCTGGTCGCTGGGACGCCCCGGGGTCGCCGCGGCAGTCCCCCGGATCGCCGGCCGGGCGGATCTGGAGGCCGCGCTGGCAGCCCTGAATCTAACCCCGTTTTCGAACGTAGAAGAGACGCGGCTTGCGGGCGCCCTCGAAGTTGACAGCCCGGGACCGCCGGGATAGCGTGCTTCGCATCCCGTGACGGCTTCAATTCACCCGGAGCGGCGCCCTCGCCGCCTCCACCGAGGACAACCGATGCGCCTGCTCCGCTCCGTTTCCACACTTCCCGCAGCCGCTCTCCTGATCTGCGTGGCCGCTTTCGCACCGGCCCCTGCCCTCGCCACAGACGAACCGATCCCGATGGAAACCAAGGAAAGGCTTGGGCTCGCCATCCAGAAGAGGATTGATGCGCTGCTGCAGGAGAAGAACGCGGATGGCACGCCCTACAAGCGCTGCACGGCTTCGTTCAGTTATCGGAAGGCGGACGATTCGACCTACAAGACGACCTTTTTCGTGGACACGGCGACGATCGATTCGCTCAAGTCCGAGCGCTACGAGTTGACGCTCAAGCAGGCAGGCGATGGCAAGACCTGGGCCATCGCCGACGAGAAGCTGTTGAACACAATCACGGGCATTTCCCGCGCCGTGTACTCTCAGAAGGACTTCGGCCGCTTCCAGAAGTTCTCCTTCAACAAGGAAGGCCTGCAGGTTAGTGCGACGAACGGGAACGTCTGGCTGGTCAAGCGCGATGGCAAGGCCCAGCGGATAGTCCTCACCGCGGACGATCTTGCGTACCAGTACACGCCCCCCATGCCCCTCGACCAGGCTCTCTACGCAAACCTCAAGAAGCGGCACGGCGACGACGTCGTGTTCAAGCCCGAGCAGCTTTCCATCGTCTGCGATCCGGTGAGCTGTGAGTCGATCCTGGCCACCGGATTCCAGGGCACGGAGTCAGCTCCTTCCACGACGCCGATCGGCGAAGCGGAATTGACCGGCGTTATGAAGCGGGCCTGGCAGAAGCTCTATGACGACGACCGCAAGGAAAAGCGGGACGACTGGTTCTCCGGCTTCGCGCTCCAGTGGAAGCCGGAGGAGCGCTACTGGTCGCTCACACTTTCGACCATCAATGGGAACAAGGCGGTTGGAGTCGTTTACAACAACGACTGGGCGCGGGAGGTCTATTTCGGCGTCTACGGGTTGTTCGAAACCTTCTCTTACTGGGAGCCGGTTTATTCCTATTACTCCGAGGAGACCCGAAACAGTGGCGCCGATCCCTACCAGCTGGAGATGCGCGACAGCGGGATCGCCCGCTACTACGAACTGGAAGGCCTCAAGGGGACCGTGGAATTGGGCCTCGACGAGGCCGAACTGCTCAAGGGGGATGTCACTTTCACGCTCAACACGAAGCTCCCGGCCAAGGAGCTCTATTTCGCGATCAGCCGCAAGTTCGATGACGAGAGCATCCGCCGGCAGGCGAAGAACCCGAGCATGCGAGTCAAGCTCATCGAGGATGCGGAGGGCAACGAGCTGAGCTGGGTGAAAGCGGGCCAATCCTCCGGACTCATCGTCCTGCCGAAAGAAGTCCCCGCGGGCACAAAGATCGTTGTCCGCATGGTATTCGAGAACAAGAACAGCCTGTACAAGCTGAACGACACCTATTCGGCGATGGACCGCGGCGGCTGGCTGCCCTTCGTCAGCTTCACCGACCGGATCAAGGACTTCGACCTGACGGTCAAGGTGCCCAAGCGCTACACGACCCTCGGGGTCGGCAAGGTCGTCTCCGACGAGATCGTGGGCGACGCGCGCGTCACGCGATTCCATCCCGTCGCCGACGTCAGCTTCCCGACTGTCATCTTCGGCGACTACTACCCGGCCGAGTCGAAGATCATCGTGAAGAAGCCCGACGGCAGCATCGTCCCGGTAAGGATCTACGTGGACAAGACCGGGATGTCGGACTGGGGGATCACGCAGAAGTCCCTGCCCGCGCTCGCGGACGAGGCGGCCAACGCGCTGAATCTCTATGGCGAGATCTTCGGCGTGCCCTATCCGTACGAGAAGCTGGATCTCGTGAACGACCCGCTCGGCTTCCTGTACGGGCAGTCCCCGGCCTCGATCATCTATCTCGGCAGCGGCGGGTTCTGGAGCAAGGGCACGCTGGGCTCGATTGGGGGCGGCGATCTGACCCAGTTCTCCAAGTCGCTCGTCGCGCACGAGACGGCCCACCAGTGGTGGGGGTCGCTCATCAGCAACGCCAATGACTGGAACTACTGGTTCGTGGAGAGTCTGGCCGAGTACTCCGCGGCGCTCTTCGTCGAGAATGTGCACAGCAAGAAGGAATATGACGAGCACGTCGAGGAATGGCGCCGGCGAGTGATCGAGTCGGATCTGGAAGGATCGGTCGTCGGCGCGGGCAATGTGTGGGGCGGCACCAACCCGAACCCCGGAATAAGCTACCGGGAGCTCGTCTACTCGAAGGGGCCCTACATCTTCCACGTGATGAGGACGACGTGGGGCGACGAGAAGTTCTTCAAATTCCTCAAGGATCTGGCGACCAGCCTGGCCGGCAAGCCGATCGTGACGCGCGACATCCAGAAGGTGGCCGAGAAGTCTTACGGCTTCAGCATGGAGTGGTTCTTCGACCAGTGGCTGCGCGGTGTGGGCACTCCCGAGTACACGCTGAAGTACAAGACTCGACTGGCCGAGAACGGCAAGTGGGTGATGCAGGGATCGATCGACCAGCGGATCGTCACCGGGCCCAAGAAGGATGTGGTTCCCGGCTACTACTACACGGCCGTCGTCCCGTTCATCATGACCGGAGTCAGCGGAAAGACCTATCGCGTGCCGGTGAAGGTCGAAGGAAAGGCGACAACCCAGATTTTGATACCGCTTCCCGAGGAGCCGAGAAGCATCGTCTTCGTCAAGTCGGCGGGCTCGCTGGGTTATGACGCAATCGTCGCCAACTAGAGACGCTGAACGGAGGTGGGGCTGGCGTCGTAAAGGGTTCCGGGCGCTGGCAGCCGGCGCGCTGGCAGCCGGCGCGCTGCTGCCGGGGCGAGCCCCGGCGGCGATCGTCGAGGAGATTGCGGCGTCGGTGAACGACGAAATCATCACGCGATCGGACCTCGAGTCGCGCGAGCGCTTTTCGGCGCAGGATCTCTCCGCGCGGCTGACCGGCGCCGAGCTTCAGGCGGCGCTCGCCGAGGAGCGGTCCACGCTCCTGCGCGACATGATCACCGAGAAGCTGCTGATCCAGCAGGCCGAGCGTCTCTACGACATGCGCAAGATGCGCGAGTCGATTCTCAAGAACTTCAAGGACGTCCAGAAGATCTCCAGCGACGAGGAGCTCGACAACCTCCTGCGCGAAGAGGGCATGACGCGCGAGGAGCTGATCCGGCGGCTGGTGGAGTACAACGCCCCGCGCTCCGTCGTCGAATACGAGGTCCGCGACAAGATCGTCGTGAGCGACTACGAAGTCGATGCCTGGTACGCGGAGCACGGCAGAGAGCTGGGCGCCCCCGAGACGGTGACCTTTCGCGAGATCGTCTTTCTGAACGAGGGGCGCGGCGTCGACGCGGCGATGGAGCTCGCGAACAAGACCGTGGAGAGCCTGCGCGCCGGCGCCGACTTCGTCGAAACAGCGAAGAGCGTCTCGGAGGCCCCGTCCAAGGGGGCAGGCGGTTTGATCGGCCCGTTCCACCGCGGGGAGCTGAATCAGGAGATCGAGCCGGTGGTCTTCTCGCTGCCGCCCGGGCAGGTGTCCGATCCGGTGCAGGCGGCCTACGGCGCGCACATCCTCAAGGTGGAGTCGCGCACCGACGCCCAGGCTCCGGATCTCGAACTGGCGCGGGGGAAGATCACCGACAAGCTGGCGTCCGAGAGGTTCCAGGTCGAGCTGAAGGCCTACGTCAACAATCTCTGGTCACTTTCGACAATCGAAATTCGCACCGCCTACCTCGACCGTCTGAGCCCCGACTTCAAGCAGTACGTGAAGGTCCGGGAGCAGGATCTGGACATCAAATAGCCCCAAATTTGTTGCGGTATCCGGGGTCCGGTGCTAGATTCATCCGCAGGAAGCACCCAAGCAAATCCGGCCGCCGCGCACGCAGGGAACCACGGGATGCAGGCGGGGAGTGTCCGCGGCCGGTCGCGCAGCCCAGGAGCGATTGGAATGTCGAACCGCAAGTTGATCCGGCCGAATCTCTCCGAACTCAAAGAGAAGATGCAGGCCCAGCGACCGGTCCGGCGCAAGCAGATCCCGCCCGAGCAGACCGCCGCGGAGGCGTTCTACTACCTGAAGCAGATGAACTCCCGCACCGCGATGGTGGTCGTGCTGCTCGACGGCGAGGAGCTGCGCGGCGTCATCGAGTGGTACGACCGCAACTGCGTGAAGGTGAACCGCCACGACGCCCCGAACCTCATGGTGATGAAGCACCAGATCAAATACATGTACAAGGCGGAAGAGGGGCGGGAGCGGCTCCGCCCGGCGAGGATGGAGGCGCGTGACGAAGCGCCGGCGACCCCGGAGTTCGACCGGGCCTGACGAGCCCCCGGCCCTCGCCCTCACACTCGGGGATCCTGCGGGCATCGGCCCCGAGATCCTTCTCAAGGCGCTTCGCTCCCCGGAGCTGCGCCGTCTCTGCATCCCCGTCGTCGTCGGCGACCGCGGCGTCCTGAGCCGCACCGCGGCGCGCCTCGGTCTTCCCGATCCCTTCTCGGGCCGCCGTCCGCGCGCCGTCCTCGTGGACGTGGGGCTCGCTCCGGCGCGGCTGCGGCCCGGCAGGCCGTCGGCCGCAGGCGGCCGCGTCGCAATGCGCTGCATTCAGGCGGCGGCGCGGCTGGCCGAGAGCGGCGCCGTGGCCGGTGTCGTGACGGCGCCGATCTCGAAGCGCGCCCTTTCGCTCGCGGGGTACCGGCAGTGGGGCCACACCGAGATCCTGGCCCGACTCACCGGAGCGCGCCGCGCCGTCATGCTGTTCTGGAGCCCGCGTCTCTCCGTCACCCTGCTTTCGATCCACGTGCCGCTGCGCCGTGCCATTGCGGCGGTGACGAAGCGCGCGGTTCTCGAGCACCTGCTTTTCGTGAACAGGGAGTGGCGGCGGCTCTTCGGCGCGCGCCCCCGCATCGCCGTGGCCGGCCTGAACCCGCACGCGGGGGAGGGCGGCCTGATGGGAAGCGAAGATGCGAAACAGATCGCGCCCGCGGTGGCGTCGGCGCGCCGCCGCGGCGTGCGGGTGCGCGGGCCGTTCCCGCCCGACACGATCTTCCGCAGGGCCTCGCAGGGCGAATTCGATCTCGTCGTCGCGATGCACCACGACCAGGGGCTGATCCCGATGAAGCTCTTCGATCCAGCGCGCGCGGTGAACGTGACGCTCGGTCTGCCCTGGGTGCGTACGTCGGTGGACCACGGTACGGCCTACGACATCGCCGGCCGCGGCGTCGCCGATCCTGCGAATCTCATCGAGGCGGTCCGTCTGGCGGCGCGCCTCGCGCGGGTCAGGCGAGGGTCCGCCTGAGAACCTCGAGCATCGCCGCGTGCACGCGCGGGTTGCCGGCAACGATGTGCCCCGTCCGCAGCCAGGTGTCGCGCCCCGAGAAGTCCGAGACGACGCCCCCCGCTTCCTGAATGATCAGTCCCCCGGCGGCGACGTCCCACGGGGCAAGCGACATCTCCCAGAATCCGTCGAACCGCCCCGCAGCGACCGAGCAGAGGTCGATCGCCGCGGAGCCCGCGCGCCGGATGCCGGCGGTGGCGCGCGCGAACGCCTCGAACGAGCGCAGGTACTCCGTGAGGCGCTCCTGGATCTTGAACGGGAATCCCGTCGCCAGCAGACAGCCGCCGAGGCCCATGCGGCCGGCCACGCGGATCGGCTGGCCCTGAAGCAACGCCCCGTCGCCGCGCGAGGCCGAGAACATCTCGTCGTGCACCGGGTCGAACACGGCGCCCGCCACCGGCACGCCGTCCACGGCAAGGGCGACCGAGACACACCACATCGGGAATCCGTGGATGAAGTTCGTCGTGCCGTCGAGGGGGTCGACGATCCAGACCGGCCCGTCGAAGCGATGCTCGGCCGCGGACTCCTCGGCCAGGATGCCGTAGCCGGGGAAGCGGCCGCGCAGCCAGGCGAGGATCGCCTCCTCGGACGCGCGGTCGGCGGCGGTGACGAAGTCGTTGCGCGCCTTCTCGTCCACGGCGAGGTCGCGGCAGCCGCGCGCCTGATCGAGAAGCACGGCGCCGCCGACGCGGGCGGCCTGCGCGGCCGCCGCGGCAAGGGACCGGTAGTCTGAAGGGAGGGGAGCGCTCATCCGGGGTGCCGTGCGGCGGCCCGGTCAGTGTAGCCGATTCGGATCCTTGCCCATGCAGACGGCGCCGACCATCTCCCCGAGATCGTTCCGCACGGTGGTGATCGTGAGATCGAGCGGCACGGGGCTGCCGTCGCCGCTCACGAGCGAGCGGCCTTCCTCCACCACGGTGCCCGAGCGCCGGAGGCGCGCCAGCAGATCGCCGTGACCGTCGGCCTCGGGGATCAGCTCCGACACCGGCCGGCCGACGACCTCGTCGCGCGACCAGCCCAGCACCGACTCCGCCGACGGGTTGAACTCGGTGATCCGGCCATCGGGCCCCACGGTGAGGATGACGTCCATCGAATTCTCGAGGATGCGCCCCAGCTTTTCGGACGTGGAGCGGTGCTGCTCCGATTCCAGGCGCATCTCGCGGTAGAGCATTCCGTTCTTGAGCGCAGAAACCGAGGCGCTGCCCACGAGCTGGCAGAAGCGAATCTCCTCGGAGGTGAAGATCTGCCGGCGGCGGGCGGCGCGGATCAGCAGCGCGCCCAGGATCTCTTCCTGGAAGATCAGCGGAATCACCAGCAGGGAATTCACGCCGGCCCGGCGCAGCTCGTCGCGCACGGGCGACATCATCGGGTTCGTGTCGATGTCGTCCACGATGACGGGGGCGTTCGTCGAGATGGCGCGTTGAACCTCTGGATACTTCCTCAGGTCGATCGGCAGCATGTCCACCTGGGACGACTCCGACGACGCCATCACCCAGCCCAGGTCGGGGGCGCGGTCGAGCAGCAACAGGGACGCGCGGTCCACGTCCACCACCTCGCCGACCTTGGCGACAATGGAGCGCATCACGCGGTGCAGATCGAGGCTCGAAGTGACGGTTTCGAGGATCTCGAGCAGCGTGCGCAGCTCGCGGTTCTCGAGCTCGACGCGAGCCTCCTCACGCCAGCGGCGGCGCGAGGCAAGGGCCACCGAGCCGCCGTAGAGCGCCGAGGTGGCGGCGAAGCCCATGGTGGCGAGCCCGCCCGGGAGTTCCCGGAGCCACGGGGTGTCTCCGGAGAGCGAGGCTGACCAGGCGACGGCGCCGAGCACGCTGCCGGTCACGACCAGGCGCGAGGGCGCTTCGGCGGCCGCGATGAGAGCGACCGTTCCGGTGAGCAGGGCGAGCAGCACGACGGCGCTCTCGCCGCAGGAGCCGAGGATGATCGCCGCGAGCGCCGCGTCGATGGCCAGCAGCGTCGCCGTCCGGCGCCGCCAGCGCAGCGGCGAAAGATCGAAGCCGGTCATCAGCGCGTTCGAGGCACAGAGAAGGCCGAGCGCAAAGCCCCCGGCGGAGAGGAACGACGACGGTCCCCCCACGACCGACATGAGGAACGCCGTGGCGAGGATGAACGTCCACCGCAGCAGCGTCACGGGGGGTGCGCCGCGCACGTCGTGGCCCGTCTGTTCCATGGCCTGGCCTCCATGCAGGCCGACGGGCACGAGCGCGATCCATTCGAATATTCCGCGCCGGATTGCCCAAAGGCCTCAATGGCAATTTAGGCTTTGCAGGCATTCGGGCAACCTGGCGGCCCGATTGAGCGGGCCGGGCTCCCGGCCGCCCGCTCAGCGCCCCCGGCCCGGTTTGGCCCTGGGGTGCGCTTCGCGATGCACCTTCTGAAGCTGCTCGATGCCGACCCGGGTGTATCGCTGCGTCGTGGACAGCGACGCATGTCCGAGTAGCTCCTGAATGGATCGAATGTCCGCGCCGCGGTCCAGCAGGTGCGTCGCGAACGAGTGCCGCAGCGCATGCGGCGAGATCTGGCGGCCGATGCGCGCCCGGCCGACCCAGCGATCCAGGATCTGCCGGACCGCCCGGTCGGTCAGCCGCCCGCCGCGCAGATTGAGGAAGACCGCGTCAGGGTCCCCCTTCTCACGGAGCGGAGCGGCGGCGCGCAGCCAGGCGGTCATCGCCTCGTGGGCCGGTCCTCCGAAGGGTACGATCCGCTCCTTGCGTCCCTTTCCAAGGACACGCACGGTGCGTGAGGGCAGATCGAGATCGTCGAGCGACAGACCCGCAAGCTCGCCGACACGCAGCCCCGAGCCGTAGAGCAACTCGAGCAGCGCGCGGTCGCGCACCAGCGAGACGGTGCCTCCGCGCGGCGGGGGATCGGACGCCGTCGGACTCTCGACGACCGCCGTCGCTTCTTCGATGGAGAGCATCCTCGGCAGTCGCGCCGGCAGCCGCGGCGCGTGGACGGCGCCGGCGGGGTCCTCGCCCTCGCCGCGGCGAGCCCGGCGGAACCGGAAGAACGAGCGCACCGAGGCGAGCTTGCGGGCGACCGACGACCGCGCCAGGCGAAGCCCGTGCAGGTACGCCAGAAACGCGCGCACGGCCCGCGCGTCCAGTCGCGCCGCGCCCCGCGCGCCTTCGAGCGCGGGAGGGTCGTAATCCGCCAGGAACCCCAGGAACTGACGCAGGTCGCCGTCGTACGAGCGGACCGTGTGCGCCGACGCCCGGCGCTCCGACCGCAGCGATTCGATGAAGGCGGCCGCGTCCGCCGCGAGACCGGAGCGGCGGCTCACCGGCTCAGGCCGCCGGAACGAGCGGGGCCGCCCACGCCTCGAAGCGGGCGAGAGCCCTGCTGGCGAGCGCCGCGCGCCGGTCCTGCCGGGCCCGCGGCGGCGTTTCGAGGGGAGGCAGCAGTCCGAATGTCATGTTCATCGGCTGGTAGTGCTCCGGATCGGCTTCGGAGACGTACCGGCACAGGGCGCCCAGCGCCGTCTCGGGAGGCGGGGCGATCGGGTCTTCGCCCCGGGCGAGCCGAGCGGCATTCGTCCCGGCGAGCATCCCCGACGCCGCCGACTCGATGTACCCCTCGACCCCCGACATCTGGCCGGCGAAGAAGAGCCCCGGCCGCGCCCGCGTCTGGAATGTCGCGCGCAGCACCGCCGGCGCGCACACATAGGTGTTTCTGTGGATCATCCCCATTCGGACGAAGACGGCGTTCTGGAGACCGGGGATCATCCGGAAGATCCGCTGCTGCTCGCCGAACTTGAGCTGATTCTGGAACCCGACGAGGGACCAGTGGTCCGCGGCGAGGGAGTCCTGACGGAGCTGAACGACCGCCCAGGCGCGGCGGCCGGTGCGCGGGTCGGTCAGACCGACCGGCTTCATCGGTCCGAACCTCAGGGCGTCGAGCCCGCGCAGCGCCAGCTCCTCGACTGGAAGACAGCCCTCGAAGAATTTCTCCCGGTCGAACGCATGCAGGTCGGCCTGACCGGCGGTGAGCAGCGCCTCGTGAAACCGTTCGTACTCCTCCTGCGACATCGGGCAGTTCAGATAGTCGGCGCCGTCGCCCTTGCCCCAGCGGCTCGCGGGAAACGCGATCGAGCGGTCGATGGACTCCGCCTCGACGATCGGCGAGATCGCGTCATAGAAGAAGAGATGCTCCCGGCCGGTGAAGCGGCCGATCGCCTCGGACAGCGCCGGCGACACGAGCGGTCCCGTCGCGAGAATCGCCGGATCCTCCATGGGGATCTCGCGCACCTCGCCGCGAAGCACCGTGATGAGCGGATGCCCCGAGATCGCGTCGGTCACTCCCTTGCTGAACGCTTCGCGGTCCACGGCGAGGGCGGTGCCGGCAGGCACGCGCGTCGCCGCGGCCACGTCGAGGATCAGCGAGCCGAACCGGCGCATTTCGGCCTTCAGCAGGCCGTGGGCGTTCGCGGGCTCGTTGGACTTGAACGAATTGCTGCAGACCAGCTCGGCCAGACCGCCGCCGGTGTGGGCGGCGGTGGGCACCCCCGGCCGCATCTCGTGCAGGTGAACCGGAACACCGCGCCGCGCGGCCTGCCAGGCGGCCTCGCATCCGGCCAGCCCGCCGCCGACGACGGTGACGGTGCGGCTCATGGAACTTCCGCGCGAACCTTCGTCAGGATGCGGGCGAGCGTTTCGGCGGCCTTGCGGTAGTCCTGGATCAGGATCCGGCAGGCCTCGTCGACGTCGCGCCGGCGCAGCGCGTCGATCAGGTCGCGCACCCGCGAGAACGGCCGCTCCGGCTTCGATGACAGCGCGCCGAAGACCCGGTAGTACCGCTGCGAGCGATGGTGCAACTGCATCACGACGCCGAAGAGCAGCGGCCGGTCGGCCGGGGCCATGAGCGTCTCGAGCATCTCCCAGTTCAAACGGAACCAGTCGATTGGATCGCTCGTGGCATCGCGCGCCTCGAGCAGCTCCAGCGCCCGATTGAGATCTTCGTCGGTCAGGTTCGCCGCGGCCGCGCGCAGGAGCATGGCATCGAGGACGACCCGCAGCTCAATGAGCTCCGTCAGCTCCTCGGGCGAGATCGGGGCCACGACGGCGCCGCGGTACGACGCGACGGTGATGAACCCTTCGGCCTCGAGCAGGCGCAGCGCCTCGCGCACCGGAATGAGGCTGACGCCGAACTCGGCCGCCAGCGCGGCCTGTTTGAGGGGCTCGCCGCCGCTGAACCGGCCCCGGACGATGCTGTCCCGGATCCTGTCGGCGATCCGTATCGCAAGGGTTGCGGAATCGAGGCCCTGCCGGAGAGGAGGGATTGTCATCGGATTGAGCTCATTGTAGGCCAGATCCCCCCGGGTGGGGGTCAGGGCGGCGGCAGCCAGCCGGCCCGCTCGAGCAGGGCGTGGATTTCGGGCGTGAGCATCTGATTCCGGGCCCAGGCCTCCGGCGTGTCGAGGTCGGCGGGCAGGGGCACGGCGCCCCGCACCAGAAGGTCCCCGACGATTTCAGCCTGGTTGTCCCAGGCGGCGGTCATGAGCGCGGAGTGGCCCTCCACCGTCTTCTCGTTCGCGTCGGCGCCGTACTGCAGAAGCATTCGCACGATGTCGGCATTCCCGGCATAGACGGCGCGGATCAATGGCGCCTCGGCGTAGCGCAGCTCGGCGGAGAAGCCGTCCTTGAAAGCGGCGAGGCCGCGGTTGCGCGACGAGGGATCCGAGCCGCGGTCGAGGAGCGTCTCGACGCGCACGGCATCGCCATCCTCGATCGCGTCATAGAGCGCCTTGTTGCCCTCGAAGCGGTTGCGCACCACCCAGACGCCCCAGGCAATGCCGCCGATGACGAGCAGCACCAGGCATCCCCAGCCCTCGCGCGTCACGGGCAGAAGACGCCGCATCAGAACGGCCCCCAGCGGATCGCATGCGCGAGGAAGAGCAGCGCGAGCCCCGCGGCGAGCCACAGGAGCTGCAGCGGCCACATGAACCGCGCCCACCGGGGGTACGGGACGCGCGCGAGAGCCAGCGCCGCCATGAAGTACCCCGAAGTCGGCGTGAAGATGTTCGAGAAGCCGTCGCCGAACTGATAGGCCAGGATCGCCGTCTGCCGGGTCACGCCGGTGAGATCGGCGAGCGGCGCCAGGATCGGCAGCGAGAGCGCCGCCTGCCCGCTCCCCGAGGGAACGAGATACGACAGCGCCACCTGAACGGCATAGATCCCCACGATGGATGCCTGCGCGGGCAGCCCGGTCACCACGGCGCTCATCGCGTGCAGGATCGTGTCTGTCACGTGCGCGCCGTCGAAGATGACGAGGATTCCCCGGGCGAGACCGACGACGAGCGCGCCCGGCGCGATCGCCGAGGCCCCTTCGAGGAAGCGCTCGGCGGTGGCATCGGCGCCAAGGCCGCCGGCGGCGCCTGCCGCCACGGTGACCCCCACGAAGAGGCCCGACAGCTCGAGCAGCCCCCAGTCCCACTTCATGGCGCCCGCCACGACGAGCCCGAGACCGGCCGCCAGCGTCAGAAGAACGAGCTGTTGCCGCGGAGTCACCGGCTGGTGGGCGGATGCTGCGCCGATGCCGGGCGCCGTCGCTGCGGACGCCGGAACGACGCGCACGCGCGCGGCGTAGCGCAGCACCCATACGAGCGCGATGGCGGTGATCACCGTCCAGACCACGAAGCGGTACCGGATCCCCGAGAAGAGCGGAAGACCCACGATCTCCTGCCCGACGCCGATCGTAAAGGGGTTGAGAAACGCCCCCGAGAACCCGGCGCCCGCGCCGACGAGGGCGACGGCGCAGCCGGTCAGCTCGTCGTACCCCAGCCGGCGGGCAAGCACCACGAGCGCCGGAATGAACGGCAGCGTCTCTTCCGCCATGCCGATCGTCGCACCGCCAAGCGAGAAGGCAAGCATGACGAGCAGCAGAATGAGCGGCCCGCTGCCGCGGCCGGCGCGCACCGCGAGGCCGATCGCCGCATCGATCGCCCCCGTCGCGCCGATGACGGTGAAGGCGCCGCCGATGATGAAGATGTAGAAAACGATCGGCGCCGTGGCGACCAGGCCGCGGGGCCATGCAAGCAGCACGTCGAACAGCCCGGCCGGGCTCGCATCCACCGGGTGGAAGCTGTCGGGGGCGACGACCGAGCGGCCGTGGGACTCGACCCGGTCGTAGGCGCCCGCCGGAATGAGCCATGTCGCAGCCGCGGCGACGGCCGCAAGAGCCAGCAGCAGGGCATAGGTGTGCGGAACCCGAATTTTCATGACCCGCAGAAGGCGATCGCCGCGCGGGCGTAGATCCGCGCCGCCGCGCGGACCTCCTCGAGGGACACCGACTCTCTCGGGGTGTGAGCGACCGACAGATCGCCGGGGCCAAGAACCACCGAAGGGATGCCGCCGAAGGCCGAGAGCAGCGCCGCGTCGGTCCAGGCCGGGAACGAGGTCGGCGGCTCCAGGGCGCCGGTCACGGCGCGACGGGCCGACTCGACGGCCCGCGCGAGAGGATGCGCGGCGTCCAGCACGGTGGACAGATGCTCCATCGTCAGCATGCTGCCCGGCACGCGGCATATCGCCGTCGTGAGCCCGGGCGCCGCCGCTTCGACGGCGCCCGTGAGGGCGGTCAGCTCCGCGATCACCGAGTCGTACGTCTCCCCGGGCACGGTGCGCCGGTCGAGCCGCACCGCGCAGCGGCGAGCCACCGTGGAAGGCTGATCGCCGCCTTCGATCGTGCCGAAGTTCAGCGTGGGCGGCCCGAGCAGGGGATGCGTCCGCGCAGCGAACGTGGAGGTCAGCCGCTCTTCCGCGAGCGCGATGAATCTCGCAGCGGCGCTGATCGCGTTGATGCCTGCCCCGGGTGTCCCGCCGTGTGCGGCGCGCCCGGTGAACTCGACCTCGAGCCACTCGAGCCCCTTGTGCCCCAGCGCGAGCCGGTTCTCCGTCGGCTCCCCCACGATCGCGCCGTCGGCCTGCTCGCCGGAGCGCAGGAATGCCTCGGCGCCGCGGCTTTCCATTTCTTCGTCGGCGATGGCGGCGATGGTGAGCGTGCCCGCCGGCAGTGCGCCGGTTTCGCGAAGGCCCACGAGGGCGGTCGCCATCGCAGCCAGCGCGCCTTTCATGTCGGTCGTCCCCCGGCCGTGCATCCGCCCGCCGGTGATCTCCGCCGAGAAGCCGGCACCGGGATCCCCGGCGTTCAGCGGCACGGTATCGAGGTGCCCGCAGAGAACGAGCCGGCGGCCGGGCCCTGCACCGCGAACGGAGGCGAGGACGTTGGGCCGCCCCGGAGCCGCCTCGGTGAGCGACGCCTCGATGCCGCGCTCCTCGAGCCAGCGCGAGAGCACGAGGGCCGCCTCTTCTTCCTGTCTCTCGATACCGGGGTGGCTGCGCGCGCGCACGAGATCGGCGAGAAGACCGACCCAGCCAGAGGCGTCCATGGCGGCGTCGAGGCGGGAGAGCATTTCGGCTTCGGCTGGTGGCACCGGGTCGCTCCGGCGCCGGCGGAGGGCGGCGCGGCGCCTATCCTACCCGCCCATGGTGGGCGCGAGATTGTTGGAAACTCCGTCGAGGGCGGATGGCGCCGCGGGCACAAAATCCAGGATCGGCGCGGCACTCCCACACCTTGTAGCCGCCTCGATCCGACCCACAACCGTACATCGTGCTGAAATCGTCCGATTCAGACTCTCGAGAAGGGCTCGAAAGGGGTTCCCGCGAATGAAAACACCAGGCCGGCGCGATGCCCGGGGCGCTGCTCGATTTCCAACAATCTCGCGACCACCATGCTATCGCCTCACCATCGAGTACGACGGCACGCGGTATCACGGCTGGCAGGAGCAGAAGAACGCCCGCACCGTTGCCGGTGAAGTGCGAGCCGCGGCCGAAAAGGTCGCGGGGCGCGTGACCGATCTCGGCGGCTCCGGCCGCACCGACCGCGGCGTGCACGCGCTGGCGCAGGTGGCCCATCTGCGCACCGAAAAGGGAGTACCGCCGCCCCGGCTGAAAGAAGGGATGAACGATCTTCTGCCGCCCGACATCAATCTGTTGTCGGTCGACACGGCGCCCGCGCGCTGGCACGCGCGCCACGACGCCGCGGCCCGCGCCTACCTCTATCAATTCAGCCGGCGGCGCACCGCGTTCGCGCGCAAGTTCGTGTGGTGGGTGCAGGCGCCTCTCGACACGGCGCTCATGCGCGCCGCGGCGGCGCAACTGCCCGGCCGGCACGACTTCAAGCGGTTCTGCGAAGCGCCGGCCAGCCAGAAGAGCACCATCGTCGTCGTGGAGGGGGTGGAGCTGGTGGAGGCGGGGGACCTGATTCTCCTGCGTCTGACGGCGTCGCACTTCCTCTGGAAGATGGTTCGCCGCCTCGCCGGCGCGCTCGCGAAGGTCGGAACCGGCGAGCGGAAGGCCGGCGACATCCGCGCGCTGCTCGAGGGCAAATCCGATCTCAACCCCGCCGAGTGGACGGCGCCTCCTTCGGGCCTGTTTCTCGAGCGCGTGCTGTATCCCGGCGACGCGCCCCTGGCGCCACCGGTTCCCGCCGTTCCGATCGCCGCCGCGCGCGGTTGACGCGAATCAGGCGGAAGCGTAGATACGGCGGATGCTCCGGCGCGGCGGCGCGGCACTGGCGTTCTCGGGAGCCCTGCTGCTGGCGGGGGCGCTCCTCGCCGGGGCCTGCGCCTCGTCGCCTCCGGTGCCGCGCGGCAAGGTGCTCGTCATCGCGCTCGACGGCGCGACGTGGCGCCTGATCGATCCGCTGATCGCCGAGGGCCGGTTGCCGAATCTGGCGAAGCTGCGCGACGCGGGCGCCTCGGGGCCGCTGGAATCGATCGAGCCCACCCTCTCGCCGGTCGTGTTCACGACGATCGCAACCGGGCGCAAGCCCGAAGACCACGGCATTCTGAGATTCGTCCGCAAGGACAGGCAGGGGCACGAAATCTCCTTCACGAACTCCGACCGCAGGGCTCGCGCGCTCTGGAACATCCTCGACGATCTCGGCGCGCGGTCCACCGTCGTCGGCTGGTTCACGTCGTGGCCCGCAGACATCGTCAAGGGGTCTTTCATCTCGGACCGGAACGAGGGGCCGCTCGCGGGTGGCCAGTCCCCGGAGTCCCTCTCGGAGATGCTCGAGCGGACCTCCCGCGCCTGGCCCGAGGGGCGTGCCGTCTCGGAGTCGGCCCGGTTCCTGGGTCCCGAGTTCGACGCTGCACGCTTCCCCGAAGAAGACCGCCGCTCCTGGAAGAGCATCGAGGAATCGCTCGATCACTACTACCGCGTGGACTCTTTGCGTCTCGAGTGGGCGGAGTCGCTCATGCACGCGGGACAGACCGACCTGACCGCCGTCTTCTTCAAAGGGACCGACCCTGTTTCGCACATCGCCTGGGTGTACATGGACCCGGCGTCGCTCAAAGGCGTCTTCGATCCGCCGCCGGAGGCGGTCGCGCGGCTGGGGCCGGTCATCCCGCGCTACTACGAGTGGGTGGACGACGCGATCGGCCGGCTCGTCGCCGCCGCCGATCCGGCGACCGACATCGTCGTTCTCTCGGATCACGGGTTCGGCCCCTCGCGGGCGCAACTCGCCTACCACGTGAATCCGGTGCTCGCGCGGTTCGGCTGGCTGGCCGCGGGGCCGGAGGGCCGGCCCGACGTGGCGCGCTCGCTCGTGATCGACCCGACGCCGCAGGGGAAGAACGGCCGCAAGGACCGGCGCCTGGTGGTGAACCGCGACCTTCTCGCGGAGCGGGCGCCCGATGCCGCCGGCCGCCGCGCGCTGGTGGATCAGATCGTCGCCCGCCTTTCAGGCCTGCGCGGCGACGACGGGCAGCCGCTCTTCGAAAAGGTGCGCGTCACCGGGGCCGAGGAAGAAGCCGGCCGGCTCGCGATCGATGTCGTGATCTCGGCGGCGTTTCAGAAGCAGGTGGACGAGGGCGGGCACGCCGAAATCCGGGGCCGCTGGACGGCGGACGGCGTCGGGACATTCCCACTCACCGACCTCGCATCGTTCCGGCGGGAGCACACGGGGCAGCATGAGCTGCAGGGGATCGTCATCATCGCCGGCCCGCACGCGCGCGCAGGAGCGCGCATCGAGAAGGCATCGGTCTACGACATCGCGCCGACACTCCTGCGCCTGTTCGGGCTTCCGGCTTCGAAACAGATGAGCGGGCGGGTCCTCGACGAGGCGCTGAATTCCGACATGCTGCCTCCCGTCGCGGGTCGCGTGGAAACGTGGGAGCGCGAAGAGCCGATCGCCCGCGTTCCCGCGCCCGAGCAGCCCGAGGCCGAAGAAGAGCTGCAGGAGCGCCTGCGGACGCTGGGCTACATCCAGTAGCGCCGCCCGGCGGCCCGCTCGCCAGCCCAGGCAGCCTCTCCGGACCGCCGCGCTACAATCGACGCCGTCCTGAGCTGAGTCCTTGGGGGCCGCCCCCGTGAGTCGTCTCGCGGAACTCTGGCGCCGCTTTCATAACGCGGTGCTCATCGCCACCGCGGCGATCGTGATCGCCGCAGCCGCGCTGTGGCTCTGGCTGCCCGGGTTCGTCGCGCGCAGGCTCGAGCGCCTGGAAATAGTCATCGCACCGGACCCCCTGGCCACCCCCCGGCCGGGCGCCACCGGCAGCCGCGCCGACTTTGCCGTCCGCTGAGCCTTCACCGCACGAACGCCGGCCGGGGGAGCCGCTCCGGCGTATAGATGTCCCGCACCCAAGGAGACCGGAATGAAGCTGAGCGAGGAGCTGATCCTCATGCGGAACCGCGAGGCGGTCTGGAAGGCGTTCGACAACGTCGACAACCTGAAGAAGTGGCAGCCGACGCTCAGCGACTTTCGGAACGAAAGCGGCACACCGGGGCAGGTCGGGGCGGTCTCGCGTCTCACCTACATGGAAAATGGCCGCACCATCAAGATGACCGAAACGATCACGCACCGGCATCAGCCGGTGTCGTTCGGGGGGCGCTACGACGCCGGGAACGCCGTCAACGAGCTGATGAACCACTTCGAGGCGACCGGGCCCGACGAAACCCGCTGGACGATGGAAGCCGATTTCAGGCTTCGCGGGTTCTTCGTGATCCTGGGGCCATTCTTCCGGCGCCCCGTGGTGAAGCGGATTCGCGAGGACATGAACCGCTTCAAGACGATGCTGGAATCGGGGGATCTGACGTAGTCTCGAAGGGTGTCCCCCTCCCCGGCGCGGCGCGTCCGCCTGGTCACGAGCCGCGCGCTGGCGGATCTGATTCCGGAGGACCGCACTCTTCCGCGCGCGCTGCGCGGGCTGGGACTGGAAGCAGCGCCCGCCGTCTGGGATGACCCGGCGGTCGTCTGGAACGACGGGGCGACGGCGATCGTGCGCACGCCCTGGGACTACTTTCGCAGGGAGGCGGAGTTCCGGGCGTGGCTCGACCGGCTCGAGTCGCAGCGCGTGCCCGTGTGGAACCCCGCACCGATCCTGCGGTGGAGTCTCGACAAGGGGTACCTGCGCGAGCTGGCTTCGAAGGGAGTCGCCATGCCGGCGACGCACTGGCTCGATCGCGGCGAGTCCGCCGATCTCAATGGCCTGATGCGGCGCGGAGGGTGGGAGCGCGCCGTCGTGAAGCCCCGCGTCGGCGGCGGCGCCATCGGCGCGTGGACCTGGCCGGAGCCAGGTCGAGGGCCCGCCACGCGCGAGGAAGCGGCCGCGTCGCAGGCGCGGCTGGCCGGAATGCTGCAGGGGCAGGGGGCGCTGGTGCAGCAGTTCGTGCCCGAGGTGCCCCGCAACGGAGAGCTGTCGCTCATCTTCTTCGCCGGTGAGTACTCTCATGCCGTGCTGAAGCGCGCGAGAACGGGGGACTGGCGCGTGCAGACCGAGTACGGTGGCAGCGTCGAGCCCGTTGATCCCCCCGCGGCAGCGCACGCCGCGGCACGCCATATCCTGTCCGCCGCGCCGGGGCCGCTGCTCTATGCCCGCGTGGACGGCGTCATGCGGGGCGACGAGTTTCTGCTGCTCGAGCTGGAGATCCTGGAACCGCAGCTCTTCCTCGATGTGGCGCCCGGGGCGATCGGGCGGTTTGCGCGCGCCGTGACAGCGAGCGTTTCGTGAAGAAGCGCCGGGGACGCCGCGAGCTGCTGGTCGCGGCCGTGGCGCTGGTCGCGGGCGGCGCGGCGCTTCTGTTCCACCTGGGCTTCGTGCGGTTCAACTACCCGAGCCACCTCGCCTATCCCGTGCGCGGGTTCGACGTGTCGCACCACCAGGGACGCATCGACTGGGCGCGCGTCGCCGGTCCCGAAGCCGCCTTCGTCTTCATCAAGGCGACCGAAGGCGCGACGCACAAGGACACCGAGTTCCCCGCGAATTGGGATGCCGCCGGCCGCGCGGGGATCGTCCGCGGCGCCTATCACTACTTCACCTTCTGCGGCTCGGGTCTGGCGCAGGCGGAGAACTTCATCGCCGCCGTGCCGCCGAGCCCGGACATGCTCCCGCCGGCGGTCGATGTCGAGTACTCGGACCAGTGCGCCGCGCCGCCGCCGATCGAGACGATCCGGTCGGAGCTGGCGGTGCTTGTCTCGCGGCTCGAACAGGTGTACGCCTGCAAAGCGATTCTCTACGTGACGCGCGAGAGCGAGCGGGACTTCGTTGCGGGGCGCTTCGAGGGGCACCCGATCTGGGCGCGCAATGTCTGGTGGCGCCCCCGTCTGTCCGGCGGACGCCGGTGGACCTTCTGGCAGTTCGCCGACCACGGCCGCCTCGAGGGGATCGACGGACGCGTGGACCTGAACCTGTTCGCGGGCAGCCACAAGACGCTGGAGGGGCTTCTTCTCCCCATACCGCCGGCCGCCGCCCCGCTTCCATGAAGATCGTTCTCGCGCACGCCCTGGGCCGCACGCCGGCCTCGTTCGCCCTGCTGCTCTGGCGCCTGCGCCGGGCGGGACACAAGCCCGAGACCTTTTCGTATTTCGCCTTCGCCGAGCGCCACGACGCGATGCTCGAGCGCCTGGTGACCCGGCTGCGCCCGCTCGCGAAAGACGGACGGCCCGTCGGCCTGATCGGCCACTCGTTCGGCGGGTTGCTTCTGCGCCAGGCGCTGCCGATGGTGCCCGGGCTGCGGGTGCATCACTTCGTCATGCTGGGGGTCCCGAACAATCCGCCGCGCATGGCGGGCGTCGCTTCCGGCTGGCGCGTCTGGAGAGCCCATGCCGGCGAGGTGGGGGAGCGCCTGGCCGACCCGAAGTGGTTCGAGAGCCTGCCTCCCGTCCGGGTGCCGTACACAGTCGTGGCGGGAACCATGGGGTGGCGCGGCCGCAGGAGCCCGTTCGGAGACGAGCCGAACGACGGCATCCTGGCCGTCTCGGAAACGCTCGTCGCGCCGGACGACAAGCCGGTCGAGCTGCGCGCGATTCACGCCATGCTGATGAATGCGCGCGGCGCCACGCGCCTGATCCTCGACGCGTTCAAGGTCTGAACGGCGGGCCCCGCCGCCCGCAAGCGGCATTCCGTGTACGATGGCCTTTCCATGGCCCCGCCGACTGGACCGATCGAGGACCCGCCGTGGGAGCACCCGGCGTGGTACGACCTGCACGACACCGCGCACACCGCCGGGAGCGAGCGGGAGCCTGAGCACTACCGCGAGCTGCTGCTGGCCCTGCCGGCCCTCGACCGCGACGATCACCTCGTGGATGTCGGCGCCGGTACCGGCAAGCTGGCCGGGCTGATCGCCAAAGGATACCCGCGGCTCGGGGCCGTGACCCTCATCGAGCCGAACGAGCCGAAGCTGGTGCTGGGCGCGGAGCGCCTGCGCGCGCTGCTTCCGGAGGCGCGCATCGCGACGCTGGCTGCCGGTCTCGGCACGGGCGCGAAGTTGCCGGCCCGCGAGGCGACGATTGTCACCGTCGGAAGCGTCTTCATGCCGATCATGCTGCTGCGCGGTGGGAATCTCGCCGGCGGCCTCGCGTGGGCGCGTAAGGGCCTGGAGGAAATCCGCGGCATCCTGAAGCCAGGCGCCCCGGCCTTTCTTCTCGAGACGCTCGGGCTGCTGTGGGACCGCGGCGGGCCGTCCGACCCCGTCCGCCGGCTGTCGATGCCCGAGTGGGTGAAACTCGTCGAGGATGCGGGCTTCGAAGAGGTGGAGTGCGTCTACCGCTTCCGCGATCGCGTCACGCTCCACGCCCGCGCGCCGGGCTGATTCTCGCCGCCAGGGCGGTCTTGGCGTCTCCGGTCGGCTGGCTTGCACGAATCGGCTGGAACACCAAGATTTGATGTGTGACCCCCACCACAAAGAGCTCCGTCCAGGACAGCGTCAGGGAAGCCACGGCCGGCGGCACCGTTCAAGTCGCGCCAGGCGCGGCTCTGATGGGAACGACGTTTGCGCTGGGGCTTCTGAACGCCGCGGTCAACGTGACCTCCATGCCCATCTACAAGGAAGGCAGCGTTCTCACACGACTCCCCATCGTGTCCGGTCTTCCCTGGCAGTTCGAACAGAACCTGACGATCGGCATCTGGATGGTCACTGTTGCGGTCGCCACCGTGGGATCGGTCCGCTACTTCGCGAAGAAGTCGCCGGCGGCCTACAGGCCATTCCTCTGGACCGCACTCCTCAACCTGGGTGTGATCATAGCGGTGTGCATCGCAGCAAGGATGTAGCGCCCCGCCAGAAGAGTCGTTGTCATCGCGTTCGTCCGGCGCTGAGAATGCGCGGCATCGCGCTCATTCCATCCTGATCCGGGCCGTACAGGATTCCCACGACCCCGCTAACAGGGGATTGATCCCAGGAGGGACTGTCATGTTCCGACGCGGACGACGGCTGTTTTCAAGCGCATCGATCGTTCTCCTGCTGATGGCAGTGGTGCACACCATCGGTCACTTCGCCCCGCGGGGAAGGCCGGCGGGAGAGAAGCTCGTCGACGCGGCGATGTCCGCATACCACGTGGACATGGGGCTCGGGATGAACCCGTCCGTCCTGGATATGTTGCAGGCCCTTTCGCTGACGATGCCGATCACGCTGACCGTGTGGGCGCTCGGAAATCTTCTCGTCGCCGCCACCGATCAGACCGGCCGATGCGTGAAGCTGCTGGCGTGGCTGTCGGCCGCCGCCTCGGCGCTCCTCATCGTTCTCTACGCCTACTACCAGATCCCCCCGCCGCTTACATTCGTGGTGGTCGCCGGCATCCTCTTCCTGGCGGCCGGCGCGACTTCATCAGGGGTCCGGGAGCCGAGCCATGGATGAAGCCACGGCAACGATGATTCGCAATCTTGCCGAGAAGACCGGCAAGAACCTCGACCAATGGGTCGGGATCGCAAAGGGGAGGTCGTCGCGTTCCTCAAGGAGCAGGGTCTGGGCCACGGCTACGCAAACCTGGTCGCACATACTGCAAAAAGAAGCGCGGCGGAGACCTCGGGTCAGAGTGACGACCAGCTGGTCACAAAAGGCCTACGTCAGCCTGCGTCGCAGCAAGCAGTTCGGATTCATCCAGCCCTCGACCACGGCGCGGCTCGACATCGGCATCACGCTTAAGGGCGTGCCGGCTGCCGGCCGTCTCGAAGCCTCGGGCTCATGGAACGCAATGGTGACGCACCGCATCCGCGTCGAGTCCAAAGGGGGTATCGACGCGGAGCTGATCGGCTGGCTCCGCAAGGCCTACGACGCCGGCTGAAGACGGGCCAAGCGCGCCGTCAGAGATGGGGGGGCGCGGTGGTCGGCCGGCGAACTGAGCACGTTGCGCAGCTTCACGAGCGCGGGCTTCAGCTCGACACGATCGCGCGCGGCTGGTCGTGCTGTTCTCCCTGGAGCTTCCGCTCGAGCTCGATCGCCTTCAAGAGCGCCGTTTCCGCGTGCGTCGGCGCGCTAGCCCCAAGGTCGATCCTTCCTAGCGTCCGATAGACGTATCCTATGTTCTTCGCCTGGGGATCCAGAAGCCCGGTCCAGAGCCTTCCGGCGCGCGCGTTCCGCAACATCCCCCATGGTGGGCGCGAGATTGTTGGAACTTCGGCAGCCTCCTGGGTATCGCGCCTGCCTGCTGTTTTCAGTCGCGGGAACCCGTTTCGACCCCTTCTCGAGAGTCTGAATGGGACGATCTCGACGCCATCCACTGTTGTGGGGCGGATCCGGGTCGCCACAAGCTGTAGGAGTGCCGCGCCGATGCTGGATTCTTGGCGCGCGGGGCGATGCGCCCCCGATGAAACTCCCAACAATCTCGCGCCCACCATGAACATCCCCGGGCAGCCCGCGTAGCTCCCAGCAAATCACGTAGCGCAATCCGTCTTGCGCGGGGCCGCCGCCGATCGCCCAGCGGCCCAGGATCAGGGTGAGTTCCTTGCCCGGCTTTGCCAGCCGGCCGACCTCCCTCGCCCGGCTCGAGTGCGCTGTCCGCGCCGGGTCGTTCCGTGGCACGTGTCGGCACCCCGATGTGCCGGCTCGGGGTTGAAGGGATGGTGGCCGCCGGAAGCGTCACTGACACCAATGTGGCGTCGAGCAGGGAAATCGGAGCACCGATGAGCCCTGACCCCCGGGAATCTCGCCTCTACCAACAGACGGGGACAACCCGGCAAGGAGGACGGTCATGCGATCCAATGACATGAAGAACTCGAATACGAAGCGAAACCCGCTGAGAGCGGTCCTCGGCAGCTTGTTCGCCGGGACTCTCGTCCTGCTCGCATCTGCCGCCCACGCTGGCCAGCCCCAGGCGACGCAGTCCTTCTGCAATCAGACCGACTCCATGGTCTGGGTCAGCCTCATGTTCCGGCACCCCCCCCTGCCGAACTGGCACGTCACGGGCTGGCACGCGGCGACTCCAGGCCAATGCATCACGCCTCTCAAGTCGGCCAGCGATTCCCCGGTGGTCCTCTGGACCGCAACCGGTCAGGACGGGAACAAGTGGACCGGGGAGCGCGAGGGCTGCGTGCTGGACGGGCAGATGGAGCTGGATGTGACCGATCCGAAGGGCATTTGCTCTCAGCCGGGAGCCTACCCGCAGGCGTGGCACGAACTGAATCGCGCCGGAAAGCGAAAGCACACGATGACACTCGAGGGTTCCGGCGATGACGAGCCAAAGACCCTGCATGAGGCGCGCGTCCGCGGAGCCGATCGCATGCTTCACAAGGTCGGCTACGGAACCGGGGCGGGCGCGGTTGCGGCCTATGCGGCAGACCACCCGACCGTCGGCCCCAGCCTCGACGACAAGTTCATGCTCGATCTGGTCTCAACGCTCGTGAAGACGAAAGCGTCCCAGGAGTTCTGCAACAAGACGCTCGACTTCGTCTTGGTGAGCATGATGTTTCAAGAGGGATCCCTGTGGCACGCGAAGGGCTGGTACAGCGCCGCTCCGGGACAGTGCATCACACCATGGGAGTCGGGGGCGGACTCACCGGTCATTCTGTGGACCGCACAGGACGACCGCTCGGCGCCGAAACCGGGCCACTGGTCTGGATCGCGTGAAGGCTGCGCCACCGGCGACAGGCTCGATCTCGTGATCACCGATCCGAAGGACATCTGTACGGAGCGCGGCGCGTTCAAGAGGAGCTGGTACGAGTTGGATCGGAGAGGAATCCTGCGGCATACGCAGAACCTCCGCGGCACGGGCGACCCAACCGATCCCAAGACCCTGGACGAGGCGCGGGTCCGCGGCACGGATCGCCTCCTGCAGCGGCTCGGATACGACTCGGGTCCGACCGCGATCGCGGCCTATCGCAACGCGCGCAGCCTCCCCGCAGGCACGGAAGTAGACAACACGTTACTCGCCGACCTCCGGACGAACCTCCTGGGCGTCCATGATGCGGCCGCGGCGAAGCTGCGTGAGGAGCAGGCCGCGAAGGCCCGCCAGCAGCAGATCGCCGCGGCGAACGCCGAGCGACAGCGCCGCGCGTCGGAAGATCTGGCAGCCAGAGAAGCTGAGGAGAAGCGGGAAAGGCGCTCGCGCGTCGTGAGCATCTTCGGCACGGTTCTTCAGGGCGTCGCGGGCGGCGTCCTGGAAGGCAAGTACGGGATCAGGCCCGGTTCGGATCCCTCGCTGGCCTCGAACACGCCGCGCACAGGCGAAACGCCTGACAGTGTGCCCTTCACCCCCAAGCTTCTGAAGAATTGGGGCGAATGGAGCACGGCCGCGACGCCCGCCGGCAGGCCGGCACTCCAGATCTGCATCCGCGACAGCGAGTGCGAGGACGGCGACATCCTGAAGGTCGCCGTCAACGGCCGACAGGTCATGAGGGAGGTGCTGACAAACGCCGGCGCCTGCGAACTCGTCCCGTTCGATTCAGGCGAAAACACGATCTCAATCTATGCCGTGAACGGCACGGGCTACCAGGGCACCTGCGACTTCAGCGATGTGAACACGGGAGTGATCTCGGTCGCGAGCATCCTGCCGGACGGGTCGATCGGCGGCCCTATTTCCCAGCAATGGAACGTGCGAGGTGGCGCCGGCAGCGAGTCAAGGATCCGCGTACACGTGGTTCCGTGAGCACCTGGAATAACACGACAGCTCCGCTGGCCAGACGGGCCGGCGGAGCGACTCCGAGTTTCACGCTGTCCAACTACGAAAGGACCACTGCCATGGTTGCCAGACGAGCCTTTCTGATCCTCCTCCTCGCGGCCATCACAGCGCCCACTGCGGGGCGTGCAGCCGAGCAGGTCCCCGTTGCTCCGCTGAGGCCGACTTCCGCCGACTGCAACGCGCTCTGGACCACCTACACTCGAATCCGGCAGCAGGCCCGCGCCGAGGTTTCACGATGCATGTCGGGGCCCTACGACATACGGTTGGGATACGAGGTCTCCTCCGACGGGCGATGCGCGCTCTACCGGAGCATGCGTGCCTGGCCGCAGTGCGTTCGCGAGGAACAGGAAGCCTGCCAGATCGAGGAATACACGAACGATCAGTTCCGCGTCTGCAACGACCGTGCACGCGTGGTCAGTTCGGACGCTGCGAGAACGACCCTGAATGCTGCGAACACGGGGTACGAGGCGGCGACCGAGGCGGTCACGAGGTACGAGCAGACGATAAAGTTCATCGAGAGCCCGGGTGAATTTCTGGGCGATCTGATCCTTGGCAACGCGCGCGAGACGGCGATCCAGGGGCTCACTCCCCGAGGCCGTCCCCGCCCCCAAGGCAGCGATAACGAGGAGCTGGTTTACAGGTCGGTTAGGAATGCAAACCAGGCGGTGCTCGATGCCGGCGTGAATCCCGTGATTCAGGAGATCCAGCAGCGCACATTCGGAGAGATCTTCAGGCGCGTTGACGAGACCCTCGCGGAGTGGGACGACACGCAGAAACTGATCGGGGAGATCACGATTCGCGCGCCAGGCTCCGCGCCGCCGGCTCAGCCGCCGTCGCCGAACATGTTCGCAGCGAGGCCGGACTGCTCCCTGCTGAAGGACAAGGCCGCGAAGAGGTACTACAAGGACTCCGATCCGAAGGGGTTTCGCACGCTTGTCGATGCGTGCGATTGACGAAGAGGCGCTCGTCCTCCCGAACCTCGACTAGAAGGTCGCCGATCATGCCGTTACAAGGCGGGGCGGGTGCTAAGATCGGCTACCCGGTCGGGGGGGCCGAATGGACAGCGCGGAAGAGGCTGTCACTCGCCTGCTGGACAAGTGGGCGGGCGGTGATCCGCAGGCTCGCGAACGGCTGATTCCCCTCGTCTATGACGAGTTGCGTCAGCTTGCCCGCGGGCTCATGAGGCGGGAGCGGCGCGACCACACCCTCCAGCCCACAGGCCTCGTTCACGAAGCGCTGCTGCGGTTCACGCAGCCGGGGGGGATGCCGGCCGCGAGCCGCAGACAATTGATGGCGCTGCTGGCGCAGACGATGCGCCGCGTGCTCGTGGACCATGCCAGGCAGCGCAGCGCGGAGAAACGAGGCGGCGGCGTGACCCACGTCCCCCTCGATGAGAGGCTCGACGGCGGGCCGTCCCGTCTGGCGGACGTCCTCGTCGTGGATGAAACGCTGGGTCGGCTGCGGGATCTGGATCCGAGACAGGCTCAGATTGTCGAGTTAAGGGTCTTCGGGGGCTACGAAGTCGACGAGGTGGCGGACATTGTAGAGGTATCCGCAGCCACCGTTAAGCGCGAGTGGGCCATGGCGCGAGCCTGGCTCCATCGCGAGATGACCCGGTAACGGGCGCTGACCCGAGGCGCATGGATCCCCGGCGCTGGAGCCAGGTCAAGGCAGTCTTCGAGGTAGCCCTCGAGGTCACCGGGGACGACCGAAGCCGTCTGCTCGAAGAACGATGCGCAGGGGACCAGGACCTTCGGCGCGAGGTCGAGTCCCTCCTACGTGCTCACGGAGAACTCGGAGAATCCGAGGTCCTTCTCGAGTTGGACGAGACACCAGACATGGTTGGTCCCTACCGGATCCTGCGACCCATCGCTCGAGGTGGCATGGGCGTCGTTTACCTGGCCGAACAAACGGAGCCGATCCGCCGGCAGGTGGCTGTCAAGCTGATCAAGGTAGGGATGGATACCCACGAGGTCGTCGCGCGCTTCCGGATGGAGCGCCAGGCGCTCGCCCTGATGAGCCATCCCTACATCGCGACCGTGATCGACGCCGGATCGACGGTGAGGGGCCGCCCCTTCTTCGTCATGGAGTACGTTCCGGGGGATCCCATTACGGAGTTCTGCGACGCACAGGGACTCGACACGGCGGCCCGCCTCGACCTGTTTCTGAGAGTCTGCGACGGAGTTCAGCACGCACATCAGAAGGGCGTGATCCATCGTGACCTGAAGCCTTCGAACATCCTCGTCCAGAGGCTCGAGAACGATCTCGTACCGAAGATCATTGACTTCGGGATCGCGAAGTCGACGGGTCATCAGATCCTCCAGCAGGCCGCGTCCACCCGCGCAGGGATGCTCATCGGAACCCCCGAATACCTGAGCCCTGAGCAGGCGAGCCTGACTGAGGCGGGCGTGGACACGAGAACGGACGTGTATGCGCTCGGCGTCCTTCTCTACGAGCTGCTGACCGGACTGCTGCCGTTTGGAAGGTCGTCGGATCCCGAAACGCCGCTGGACGAGATCCTTCGAAGAATCCGGCTCGGGGACCCGGCGAAGCCGAGCACCAGGCTGCTAGCCCTCGGCGCGGAGGCGGAGACCCTGGCGGCCAGCCGGCGGACCAATCCTCCTGCCCTGGCGCGACGGCTTCGCCGCGACCTGGACTGGATCATTCTGCGTGCGCTGGAAAAGAATCCGTCGCAGCGCTACGGATCCGTCTCCGCACTCGCTAGCGACATCCGGCGCCACTTGCACAGTCACCCGGTCGAGGCCCGGACCGGCGCGAGGGGCTACGCGGCCAGGTTGTTCGTGCGGCGACATCGCTACGGCGTCACCGTTTTCGCGGCATCGATCGTGGCACTGGCAATGGTCGCGTTCGTGCTCGCTGTCCAAGCTCGTCGCATCGCCCTCGAACGCGACACCGCGAGCCGCGAGGCGGCCACCTCGAAGAGAGTGGCGGAGTTCCTGGTTGGTCTCTTCGAGGACACAAACCCCCACCGGGCGCGTAACCGTGAGAAGTCGGCAGTGGAAATCGTGGACCAGGGTGCAGACAGGATCAGGACCGAGTTGAGCGGCGAGTCACGAATCCGGGCCGAAATCCTTCTGAGCATCGGTACGGTCTACGTGAACCTCGGTCGCGCTGAGCGAGCCGAGTCGCTGCTGAAGGAGGCGATCTCGTTGAGCGGCACCGGCGAAGGGGAGATCTCCCTGCTCAAGGCGCGGGCGCTCGAGAGTCTCGCGCTCGCAGACAAACACCAGAACAGATTCTCGGATGCCTATCAGTCCCAGCTTGAAGCCATAGCGATTTACCGCCGGACCCCCGGGGACCATACTCTGGAAACCGGCCTGGCCCTGGCGCAACTGGCAGAGTTGTACGCCGACTCGGCGCAGATGCAGGAAGCGCTGCGGACGGGTCGCGAGGCCGACCGGATTCTGACGGAGCGATTCGGCGAGCGGCACACAGCCGTGGCCACCGCCCGCTACGTCCTCGGTCAGGTCTTGCGCATGGAGGGGAGCGTCCCGGAGGCCACCGAGATGCACCGGCAGTCCCTGGAAATCCTCCTGCGAGAGCTGAAGCGCCCCAGCCCGGAGATCGCTACGGCCTTCCACGAGTATGCGAATGGTCTCTCGATGCTCGGACGGCACAAGGAAGCCGAGGCCCAGATGCGGGAGGCCGTCCGTGACTGCGAGGCCACGCTTCCGCCCGATCACTACAACACGGCCGCCGCGTACCAGACACTGGGACAGGAAATGGCCTTCAATGGCGACGTCGATGGCGGGATCGGGATGATGATCCGGTCCATGGAGATGGAGGAGAGGCTCACAGGTCCCAACACCTTCTCTTTCGCGACCGGCGCGATCGACCTCGGCAGCCGCCTCGCAACCACCCCCCGACTTGAGGAGTCGGCGTTCTGGCTTCGCAAGGGCCTGGCTTCGCTGCAGCGGGAATTCGGCAATGTAGGCGGACATGCCGGCGAGGCGGTCGCTCTGTACGTCAAGGTGCTGCGACAACTGGGTCGGGGCACGGAGGCCGATCAGGTGCAGAGAAGCCGCTCGGTTCCCGATCCTGATCCTGCCGGGCCGGTGCTCACCGGAGGCAGTTCGCAGACGCAGCCCGCGAGCGTGAACTGAATGTGCGCAGCGACACCCTGATCGCAGGCGAGAGCACGATGCTCATCGCCATCACGCGTGCGGTCAGTCCCACGCTGGCGCAGTGCGAGCTGACGCATCTTCCGCGCGACCCGATCGACGTCGCCCGGGCGATCGCCGAGCACGCGCTCTACGAAGGCGCGCTCCGCTCGCTCGGCGCCACTGTCGTCCGCGCGCCGGCGGAGCCGGACCTGCCGGACGCCGTCTTCGTCGAGGACACCGCCCTCGCTCTCGACGAAGTCGCAGTCCTCACGAGACCCGGCTCGCCGACGCGACAGCGCGAGGTCGACTCCATGGTGCAGGCGCTCGGCGCGTACCGACCGCTCCTGCGGATCCTGGCGCCCGGCACACTCGACGGCGGCGACGTGCTGCGCGTCGGGAGGAAGCTCTCCGTGGGCAAGTCCTCCCGTTCGAACGCGGAGGGAATCGCCCAGCTCGGCGCGCTCCTCAAAGAGTGGGACTACGAGGTGATCGGCGTGCCCTTCGAGGGCTGCCTTCACCTCAAGAGCGCCGTCACGCAGGTCGCAGAGCGCCTGCTCCTGATGAATCCCAAGTACGTGGGCGCCGATCGATTCGCGCCGATGGAGGCACTCCCCGTCGCGCCGGCGGAACCGGACGGCGCCAATGCCCTCTGGGTCGCCGAGGCGGGGGCCGTCATCTACGCGGACCACCATCCCGAAACCGCCGGGCGGCTGGACCGGGCAGGAGTCCGGATCGTTCCTGTGCCCGCCACCGAGCTGGCCAAAGCCGAGGGCGGCGTGACGTGCTGCGTCGTGCTGCTCAACGCACCGAACGCTGCCGCTACCCCGTGAACTTATAGCCGATCCCGTGCACCGTGAGGATGTGCCGCGGGTTCTCCGGCTGGTCCTCGATCTTCCGGCGGAGCTTGGCGATGTGCATGTCCACCGTGCGGCTGGTGGAGGACGCGTCGTAGCCCCAGACGTGCGTGAGCAGCGTCTCGCGGCCCACGACCTCGCCGCGGTGCTCCACGAAGAAGCCCAGCAGCTTGAACTCGCGCGGCGACAGGCCGATGGACTGGCCCGCTTTCGACGCTTCGGCCTTCTTGAAGCTCACGGCGACATCGCCGAACCGGTACGCGTCGAGCCGCGACGTCGTGCCGTTGGTCCGGCGCATCAGCGCCTCGACGCGCGCCATCAGCTCCATGAACGAGAAGGGCTTCGTCACGTAGTCGTCGGCACCGAGCTTGAGGCCCAGGACCTTGTCGATCTCCTGCCCGCGCGCCGTAAGCATGATGATCGGCACACGACTCCCTTCCCCGCGGAGCGACTTGCAGATGTCGAGCCCGCTCATCTTGGGAAGCATGATGTCGAGGATCAGCAGGTCGGGGGCCTGCTCGCCGGCCATCTTGAGACCGGCGGGGCCGTCCTTCGCATGCATCACCTCCCAGCCTTCGAAGCCAAAGCCGTCCCTCAGGGCGGTGGACATCGCATCGTCATCTTCGACAATCAGAACTCTAGCCATGATTCTTCACCTCATAAACTCAGGGGGGCCTGGGATGCTTCGGAGGCGGGCAGCCGGATCGTGAACGTGCTGCCGCTGCCGGGCACGCTCGAGACGGCGACCCGTCCGCCGTGCGCCTCGACAATGTGCTTGACGAGCGACAGCCCGAGCCCGTTGCCCTTGATGTCGTGCACGAGCCCGGTGCTGACGCGATGGAATCGCTCGAAGATGCGGTCCTGCTCGTCGCGGGGGATGCCGATCCCGCGGTCGGAGACCCGGATCGTCACGCCGCCGTCGCCGTTCGTCATGCCGACCTCGACGCGGCGCGACTCCCCCGAGTACTTGATGGCGTTGTCCACCAGGTTGTAGACCGCCTGCCCCAGCGCCTCGGGGTCGAAGCGCACGAGGGGAAGCGGCTTCTCGGGCGGGGACCAGACGATCTCGAAACCCTGGTCGCGGGTCTGCACGTCGAACGACTTGAGGACCTCGGCGACGACCGGAGTCGGGTCTCCCTCGGAGAGGGCGTAAGTCTTCTGGCCCGACTCGATCCGCGAAAAGTCGAGGATGTTGTTGATGAGCTGGGTGAGGCGGCGGCTCTCGGACTCGATGAAGGCGCCGTACTCGCGGATCTTCTCGGGGGCGGTGACGACCCCGCGCTTCAGGAACTCGCCCATCACCCGGATCGAGGCAACGGGCGTCCGCAGCTCGTGAGACACGTTCGATACGAAATCCTCTTTCATCTGCGACAGCCTCATTTCACGTGAGAATGTCCTCATTGCCAGAACGATCCCGGCGATCAGGATCAGTGCGGTGAGGAGCGACAGCGCCAGGTTGAACCCGAAGTTCGAGTGGGCCCACTGCTCGGAAGTCATCCGCCGGCTGCCGATGCCCAGCGACCAGTCTGTAAATACGAGCGAGAACGGCCCTGAGACTTCCTGCGGCAGAGGCGTGTTTTCGCCGGCGGTGCCGGCCTCGTCGGCGGCGCGGGCGATTTCCCCCGGCCGCTCGCCGCTGATGGCGAGAATTCGGCGCCCGCCGCCGTCGCTGACGGTGACCTGGATCTCGCGCAGCGCGGATCTCTGAAAGAACTTCGGCAGGATCCGCCCTACGACCCGCGGCAGGAACTCGGTGCGGAACCAGCCGGTGTCGAGCACGAAGCCGGTCAGTCCGACGAGCCGCCGGCTGCTGTTCAGGATCGGATACAGAACGATGCGGTTGCCGGGGTCGCGCTCCTCGACGGAGAGCCGGGCGGCGTCCATCTCGACGCCGTGCTCATGGAGGAACTGCCAGGACGTCGCTGCCAGGGTGACGGCGCGCTCCTCGTCGCAGTCACTGGCCGCCTCGAGCGTGCCGGTCTCGGCGTGGTAGAACCAGATCTCAGGCTCGTCCTCGCCGAACCGCACGACGAACGGCCGCCGGGCGCCGGCGAACGACCGGCTCGCGAAGTGCGTGGCGACACGCTCGAGCCCCGGCTTTTGCAGGTCGTAGGCAGGGACGTTGAGCAGACGCTCGGCGCTCGCGCCGTATTCGTAAAGAACTTCGCTGACTATGGCGTCGCGGCAGGTGGCCAGGGCGGCCCTGTCGGCGATGGCGCTCGCTTCCTCGAGGCGCACCAGCCACACGTATTGCATCCCGAGCAGCAGCAGAAGGGGGAGAATGACCGGGAGGAAACCGACCCAGAGGGGATGCGCCTTGAGGAATCTCCGTACGTTCGACACGTCTTGCCGCCACCTTCCGCCGGCCGTTCCCCCCTCAGAGACACGGTCGAATCGGCCGGAATATACAACGCAGGCCGTGGGCGAACTTGGCGCGGTGACTTGATCTTTACAGTCAGTTTACGCGCCTCACAACGTTTTACGCCCTATGACTCACCTTTACGGGGGTGGAGTGTATTCTTCCGACGGTTCGCGGGACGTTTGCAGCATTTCCACCGCGGACGGGACGATCAGGAGACCTCATGAGAACGCGTCTTGCAGGAATTTTGGTGGCCGCAGCACCGGTTCTGGCCATGGCCGCAGGGGCCGCCCAGGCCGGAACCGGCTACAAGTGCGACTACGACACCCAGACGTGCCTGAACCACATGGCGTCTGAGCTGAAGAACAGGGGCTGGATCGGCATCGACATGGACATCGACGAAGAGCACGGTGTCTGGACCCTCAAGAAGATCGTCCCGGGCAGCCCGGCCGAGGCGGCCGGCATGAAGCAGGGGGACATCCTGATGTCGGTGAACGGGCAGAAGTTCGGCCCCAACATGAACCCTTTCGAAAAGGTCCGGTCCGAGATGCTGCCGGGAAAGAAGCTGGATTTCGTGCTGGTTCGCAAGGGCAAGGAAGTCCCCGCAAAGGTGACCCTCGCCGAGTACCCGCCCGACATCCGGGCGCAGATCATCGGCATGCACATGCTCGAGCACGTGCAGGCGGCAGAGGTCGCGAAGAAGGAGCCGTAAGCGGTCAGGGGGGCCCGGCGGGGATCCGGTTGTACTTGCGGAGGATCTCGACTACCCGCCCCTCAGGCATTCCCAGGACAGTCCGGTTGTCGATCCCGCTCATCGTCTCGCCCGCCACCAGCGCGTTGACGATCGCCTCCTCGGTCGCGTGGACGGTCGCCTCGAACAGGCGGTTCATCCGGTCGTTCGGGAGCATCTTCAGTGACGCCACCCACTCGGGCGCGGCGGCATGCGGGTTCGCGGTCGAGAAGGCCAGGATCAGATCGCCGGAGCCGTTCATCGAGACGCTGCCGGTGCGGGCAAGACCCATCGGGGCGCGGCGGGCGAGCCGTTCGAGCTGGTGCGGCAGCAGCGGGGCGTCCGTGCCGATGAGGATCAGGATCGAGCCGTACTCGTCCTGGCGAATGGCGCCGCCGGTGATCTCGCGGCCGACCGGCACGCCGGCGATGGTGAGCTGGGGACGCAGGCCGCAGTTGCACTGAACGATCACGCCAACGGTGTAGCCTCCGGCAGCGGCGGGAAGCCGTCTCGATGATGTGCCGATGCCGCCCTTGAACTCGTAGCAGACGTTGCCCGTCCCGCCGCCGACGCTGCCTTCCTTCACCGCGCCGCCTGCCGCGGTCGAGAGCGCCTCGAAGACGTTTTCGCGTTTCACGTGAAAGCCGTTCGTGTCGTTGAGCCAGCCGTCCCAGGTCTCACCCACGACGGGCAGCGACCAGTAGTAGCCGGAGGCGTCGGCTTTCCCGGAGCGGACGCGCCACTCGATCACCGCGTCGTGCACGACGCCGACGCTGTGGGTGTTCGTGAACATCACCGGCCCCTCGAGGAACCCGGACTCCTTCACCCACGTCGTGCCCGTCAGCTCGCCGTTCCCGTTCAACGGCGCCCAGCCGGCGAAGACCAGGTCGTCAGAAGCGGCGCCGCGCGGATAGATCGCGGTGACGCCGGTTCTCACCGCGGTCTTCGCGCCGTCCCGGCCCTTGTCGTCCCGGATGATCGTGCTGTGGCCCACCTCGATGCCGGCGACGTCGGTGATGGCGTTCAGGGGGCCCGGCGTTCCATCGAAGGGGATCCCCAGATCGCGGGCCCGGACCGATTTCGCGGGCGCGCGGGCGGCCGGGCCGGCTGCGGGCGCCGGCGCGGCGGGAGAGGAGGGGCCGGAGCCTGCAGCGGCAACCGCCGAGGCTGCCGTCAGGATGACGGCTATGGCAGCAGCCCCGAGCGGCCGCCGTCTCACCGCCGGCGTGTTCCCGCGCGCCGCCGCGCGGGCGGCCGCTTCACGGCGGCGAAGATCCCCTCGGCGACCCACCGCTGAAACCAGGAGTGCAACACGGCAGGCTCGAGGTCAGGGTCGGCAGCGGCGGCGCGGCGCAGGGCGCGGCCCAGGGGCACCCCGCGCGACAGATCCGTGACCAGCACGAACGCCGGCTCGCTCAGCGGAAGACGCCAGACCCTGTCGTCGCGCCGGAACACCGCGAGCCAGGTGGCTTGCGGCCGCGGGGCGTGGAGATGCGCGCCGTCGCGCAGCTTCGGAAGAACGTCGTTCACCGGGTAACGCAGCGACAGCAGGTGCAGGGACGGCGTGGCTTCCAGCCGCGCCGCAGGCCACGCGCTCGCCGGCACCGCGGCCGCCTGACGGGCGGTCAGCACGCCGCTGCGGGGAGCGTCGAACGCATCGGCAAGCGCGCACTCGACCGCTGCGATGTCGGCGAGCCAGGCGCGCTGCCGCTTCGGTCCCCAGGTCGCCAGGAACCGCACGATGTGCTGGCGCAGGTCGTTGAACGTATAGCTGCGCGACGGATAGACCGCGACGTAGTCGGCGACGAGACGGTGAAAGCCTTCGTGCCCCACGGCGGATTCGAGTGCGGGGAAGTCCGAGAGCAGCGCCTCGTTCATCCGAAGCAGGTACATCCCCCGGTAGATCGCGACGCGCTCTTCGGACTTCAGTGCGCGCGAGGGCTTCACGCGCACCCGGGCGGACGCGCGCTCGCGGCGGATCAGCCGGGCGTCGGAGGCGGGATCGACGATGAAGCGCTGCATCCACCGCTGCGTTGCGGCGAGATGCGAGGCGGACTTTTCAGGCGGCATGGGCCGGGGCGCCCCGGCGAAGCGCGCGGGCCTTCTCGACCTCGGCGGCCACGACATCGAACGCAGGAATGTCCTCGTCCCACTCGACCATCGTCGGGCGGCCGCCCGTGCGCGCGTGGATCCGCTGGTAGAGACGCAGGACCGGGTCGATCACGGGGCCGGTGTGCGTGTCGAGGATGTGCGTGCCCTTGTGCGTGTGCCCGGCCAGGTGGTGATAGACGATGCGCTCGACCGGGACGGCGTCGAGATACGTCTCGGGGTCGAAGCCATGATTGAAAGCGCTGACGTACACGTTGTTCACGTCGAGCAGCAGACCGCAGTCGGCCTTCTCGCAGAGCCGCGCGAGGAACTCCCACTCCGGCATCTGCGACTGCGTGAACTCGAGATAGTTCGACGGGTTCTCGAGCACCAGGGGCCGCTCGAGAATGTCCTGGACGATCTTCACTCGCCGCGCGACGTGCCGCAGCGCTTCTTCGGTGAGGGGAACCGGCAGCAGGTCGTGCGTGTTCCGGCCGAGGACACCGGTCCAGCACAGGTGGTCCGAGATCCAGGGCGTCTTCACCCGGTCACCCAGGGCCTTGAGACGCTTGAGATAGGGCCGGTTGACCGGATCGGTGCTGCCGATCGACATCGAAACGCCGTGCAGAACGATGGGGTATTGCCCGGCGATTCTCTCGAGCCACGACAGAGGCGCGCCGCCGGCATCCATGAAGTTCTCCGAGATGATCTCGAAGAACCCCATCCGGGGCCGGCGCGTGACGATGTGGTTGTAATGGACCGTCCGCAGGCCCATCCCCATGCCCAGATCGGGGAGGCGCCACTTGTTGGGGGTCGGTTTCATCGGGGCCGCGGGTTTCTGAAAGATGCGGCGCCGGAGCGGTGAACCCGGCGCCGCGGTCGAGCTTCGGTCGTTTCTACGAGGTCATGGGGACTTGGCAGCCGCCCTTGCCCTTGCAGGAGTTCTTGCAGGCGCAGCCGTTGTCGCCGGTCTTGCAGCCGCCGAGACCCTTGCAGGCATTCTCGCCCTTGCAGCCGTGCTTGTTGTTCGCGGAGGCGCAGCCGCCCTTGCCCTTGCAGGTGTTCTTGCCGGCGCAGCCCTTGTCTCCGGTCTTGCAGCCGCCCTTGCCCGCGCAGGTGTTGTGGCCCTGGCAGCAGTGCGCCGTCGCGCAGCCGCCCTTGCCCTTGCAGGTGTTCTTGCCGGCGCAGCCCTTGTCGCCGGAAGAGCAGCCGCCGGTGCCCTTGCATGTGTTCATGCCCTTGCAGCCGTGGGCCTCGGCCGGCTTCGCGTCGGCCGCCCGGGCAATCCGGGGGAGACCCGCCGCGGCCATACCGGCCACCGCCGCCGCCATGAGCTTGCTGAAATCACGTCTCTTCATCTGCTGGCCTCCTTGGTTGCGCCGCGCGCGCGGCGGCCGGAAAATTCTCTGGGAGAATACAACGGCACCGAGAAGGTGTCGAACAAATCGCCCGTCCTCCCGGTGCAGAAGTCCCCAAGAGAGATACGAAGACGCCGGGGGAATGGATTCCCGCAGGGTTGGAGCGGCGGCGGCGGGCCCGGCGAGGCCCGTAGTAGGATCCCGAATCGGCGAATCCAGGATGATCGAGAGCTTCGACGTAGCGGTAATCGGCGGGGGGCCGGGAGGCTCCACCGCGGCCGGGCTCCTTGCCCAGGCCGGCCGAAAGGTCGTTCTCTTCGAGCGCCAGCGCTTCCCACGCTTCCGGATCGGCGAGTCGCTCCTGCCGATGAGCAACGACGTCTACCACCGCCTGGGGCTCTTCGACGAAATGGAAAGGCGCTTCATCCTCAAGTACGGGGCGCAGTTCATCAAGGGCGGCGACGGGCGGGAGCACACCTTCGAGTTCAAGGACGCGATGGGGTGCCCCTACGACCACTCGTATCACGTGCCCCGCGCTGAGCACGACCAGCTTCTGCTCAATCGCGCGAAGCAGCTCGGCGCCGATGTGCGCGAAGGCTGGATGGTCGAGGACGTGATGTTCGAGGGCCCGCGCGCGACGGGCGTCGTGGTGCGCCCCGAACGCGACGGCGCGGCAGCCGGGGAGAAGCACTGGGTGCGGTCCAGGTTCGTCGTGGACGCCAGCGGGCGCGTCAGCATGCTGGCGAAGAAGCTGCGCCTGCGGGAGCCGGTGCCCGGCATGAACAAGACCGCGGTCTTCTCGCACTACACCGGCGTCGTTCGGCTGCCGGACAAGTTCGAGGGCTCCCCCACGATCTGCACCTTCCCCGGCGGGTGGTTCTGGATCATCCCGTTCATGGGGGAGATCACGAGCGTCGGCGCCGTCATGCACCACGCCTGGTGGCGCGAGCGGAAGGGAATGACAGCGGATCAGCTCCTGGACGACGCGATCGCGCACGCCCCGGAAATGCAGAAGAAGCTGGTGCGTGCGCAGCGCGTGCGGCCGGTGGAAATCGAGGGGAGCTTTTCCTACAAGGCCAGGCGCTTCTCGGGCCCCGGCTGGGTGCTGTGCGGCGACGCGGCGGCGTTCCTCGACCCGGTGTTCAGCTCGGGCGTGTTCCTGACGATGCGCTGCGGCGAGGACATCGCCGACCGCATCGACGCCGCGCTCGAGCGCGGGGACCTATCCGAGAATGTCTGGGCCGGGTATCAGCGCGCCACCAACCGCCGCATGAAGCCATTCTGGAAGTACATCGACGGCTTCTATGACGAGGCGTTCTACAACATGCTGCTGCGCCCCACGCAGCGGTTCCAGCTCGTGCCGGCGATCACGGGCGTGCTGGTGGGCACCGCGCACACCGGCTGGCGGTTCCGCTGGCGGCTGTGGCTGATGGACCGCGTCGTGGACATCGCGCGCGTCGTGTTCAGGCTGCGCGGCGAGCCGACGGTCGACCGGGCGCGCACCTAGCGCCCTCGGCCGCTCACGGGAGCGCCTTGTCCCAGCCGAGTCGTTGCAGCAGCGCGTGGTGCTCGGGCAGCGAGCGGATGTCCTCGGCGAGCGGGGTCTGGAGCAGGTAGGCCACCATGAGCGGATCGCGCTCCTCCACGCTTCGGATCCAGAGCGCGACCGCCTCCTCGCGCCGGCCGACCGCCAGGGCCATCACGGCCAGGATCGGGCGCTGCACGTGTTCCGTGCGGGATCTCGCGATCATTTCGTCGTAGAGCGCCTGGGCGACGTCCTTGCGGCCGAGCTTGGCCTCGGTCACGGCGAGGGCCTGCATGAACCATCCGTGCCTGCCGAGGCGCCGCATCGTGTCCAATGCCTCCTCGGCCGCGCGTTCCCAGTGGCGCCCTGCAGTCAGGGCGATCACGCGGATCCACCGCGGGTACATCGCCTCGGGATCCAGGGTGAGCGCCCGATCCGCCTCGGCGAGCGCCTCGTCCACGCGCGGCGCGGGACCGAACGACAGGACCTGTCCGATGTGGCAATGGAGGAAGGCGTTCAGCGGGTCGCTGTCCAGGGCAAGCCGCAGCTCGCGGATCGCGCCTTCGAGGTCGCGGCGCACGTAGCAGTGATGGAAGACGGCACGCAGGCCGCGCACCACGGAGCTTCCGGGCGCGAGCGCCATCGCCCGCTCCCATGCCGCCGCGGCAGCCGTGCGGTCGTAGTCCACCGTCAGCGCCACGAGCGCGGCGGACGCGTGAGCCTCGGCGGAGGACGGGTCGGCGAGAAGCGCCCGGCGCGCCGCATCGGTGGCAGGCGGCCCGATCTCCGCCGGCGCGCGGAGACCCCAGAAGCTGGACAGCACGAGCGCGTGGGCGAGACCCGCGAGAGCGGGGGCGTAGCCTGGATCGGTCTCGATGGCGCGGCCGAAGCATTCGATCGCTTCCAAGAGTCCGGCGCCGCGGCGGTGCATCTGCGCCGTGCCCCTGAGGTATTCCTCGTACGCCGCGAGGTTGCGGGTGCCGGGACGGATGAGGGTTTCGGCCGCGGCTCCGCCGAGAGTCACTTCGAGCTTCGAGGCGATCGTCGTCGCGATCTCGTCCTGGATGGCGAAGACGTCGTGCAGGGTGCGGTCGTATCGCTCCGACCAGACCTGGAAGCCGCTCTCGACATCGATGAGCTGGACGGTGATGCGCAGACGCTCGCCGGATTTGCGCACGCTCCCTTCGAGAACGAACCCGACGTGCAGCTTCCGGCCGATCTCGCGAAGGTCGTCCCGGACCCCCTTGAACGAAAATGAGGTTGCGCGCGCGACCACGTGCAGCCGGGGGAGCCGCGCCAGGGCGTTGATGATCTCCTCGGACATCCCCTCGCCGAAGTAGTCGTTCTCGCGATCGCCGCTCATGTTCTCGAACGCGAGCACGGCGATCGACTTGTTCGCAGCCGTCGAACGGCCGGCCGCGATCGCGCGGAGCGCCTCGGCGAAGGCCTGCATCGAATCGAAGCGGCGCCGGGGATCGCGGGCGGTCGCCCGGGCGAGCACGCCGTCGAGCTCCGGATCGAGCCCTTCGGGCCGCGTCACACCCGAAGAGGACGCCACGGCCCCCGCGTCCTGAGTGACGGTGTCCCCGGACGGCTGATGGGCCAGCCGGGGCTCGGCGAGCATCTCCGCGAGCACGCAGGCGAGGCTGTACTGATCGCTCCGCCCGTCGATGTCGCGCTGGCCCGAATGCTGCTCGGGGCTCATGTAGCCGCGGGTTCCCACCGCGATTCCGGCCTCCGTCATCCTTCGCGCTTCGTTTTCGGTCGTGCGGAGCGCAATGCCGAAGTCGGAGAGCAGTGCCCGTCCCTCGTGCAGCAGGATGTTCTCGGGCTTGACGTCCCGATGGACGAGGCCGCGGCGGTGGGCGTATTCGAGGGCCATCGCCAGCTCGGCGATCATCCCGAGCGACTCGGTCCGGGAGAATGCCGGTCCCCCAGCCAGGCGCGTCCGGAGCGTCCCTCCGCTCACATAGGGCATCACGTAGAACAGCAGCCCCGCGGCCTCGCCGGAATCGAAGAGCGGAAGAATCGACGGGTGCTGGAGTCCCGCCGTCGTGCGGATCTCGGAATGGAACCGATCCGGACCGATCCACACGGCCACTTCGCGTTTCAGGACCTTGATCGCCACCTGGCGGCCGTGGCGCAGGTCCTGCGCGAGGTACACCGTCGCCATCCCGCCAGCGCCGATCGCCCGGGTCAGCGAATAGCGGTCTCCGAGGGCGGCGACGAGCGGCTCAGGAGCGCCCACCGGCGGCCTACTTCACCCGCTCCATGTAGAGTCCTTCCTCGGTCGAGACGCGAATGCGCTCCCCCTCGCCGATGAACGAGGGGACCTGCACGATGAGCCCCGTTTCGAGCTTCGCCGGCTTGCGCTGCGCCGACGCCGTCGCGCCCTTCACTTCGGGCGTCGTCTCGATGACCTTCAGGTCCACCGTGACAGGCAGCTCGATGCCGACAGGCGACCCCTCGAACAGGTCCACCGTCACCATCGTTTCGGGGACGAGGAAGCCGGTCATGTCGCCCAGGACGTCTTCGTGGAGGTGCGTCTGCTCGTAGGACTGCGTATCCATGAAGTGATAGTCGCTGCCGTCGTTGTAGAGATACTGCATCTGCTTGGTCTCGAAGTTGGCCTTCTCGACCTCGTCCTCCGAGCGGAACCGGTGGTCCTTCATCGCCCCGTTGCGCAGGTTCTTGATCTTCGTCTGAACGCGGGCCCGCAGGTTGCCGGGGGTCTGGTGCTCGACTACGAACACGCGCCAGAGGTCGTTCTCGAAACGGATGATCATCCCCTTGCGCAGGTGGTTGGCCTTCATCGTCATCTCCCAGCGGAAAGGCGTGAATTCTAGCGGAATTCGGGGCTTTTGGCCCGCCGGGTCAGCCGATGGTGAGAGATGTGTGGCGGGGAAGGATCTTGCGAACGCCGGCCGAGCCGAAGCGGATCGTGAGCTTCACACCGTCGCCCGCGCCCTCGACCGCCGCGATCGTGCCGCGGCCGAACATCGGATGGGTGACCTTCATCCCCACCGAGTAGCCGCTCACGGGGCCGCCCTCACCCTCGTCGTAGTGGATCGAGTCGCGCTCGGGGGATGCGGCCCACGGGTTGAACTCGCGGATGCGCTTTCGCGCTGAGCCAGTCGCAGCGCCGCCCCCACCTCGCCACGCGCCCCAGCGGCGGACTTCGGTCGTGGTCTGGTCGTCGGCTGCCGGCTCGGCGCGCCAGAGCGGCCGCTCGTGCTCCATCTCGATGAGATTCGACGGGATCTCGTCGAAAAAGCGCGAGGTCGCGTTTTCCACGAAGTCGCCGAACGAACGTCGGCTGCCGGCGGCGGTGAGGTAGAGCTTCTCCTTCGCGCGCGTGACGGCGACGTAGAAGAGGCGGCGCTCCTCCTCGAGCTCGGACGGAGAGTCGCTCGAGCGGATGTGGGGAAAGACGTTCTCTTCGAGACCCGCGACGATGACGACCGGGAACTCGAGCCCCTTGGCCGAGTGCACGGTCATCAGCGTGACGCCGCCGTCCCCCCAGCCGCCTTTCACCTCGTCGGTGTCCGAGCGCAGGGACGATCGGTCGACGAACCCCTGCAGTCCTTCCGGGGCTCCTTCTTCGTCGTACTCGGCGGCGGCGGATGTCAGCGCGTCGAGGTTCTCGAGCCGGGCCTCGTGATCGCCGGGGTTCGACTTCTCGAGCCAGGCGGCGTAGCCGATGCGCAGCAGTACCTGCCCGATCAGACGGACGATCGGCGTTCTGCCTGCCGACTCCTCGCGCAGCGAGGAGTCGGCGTCGGCGCGCAGCGACTCGACGAGCGCGAGGAACTCCTCGATCGCCTTGTGGGCGCGCCCGGGCAGCGAGCCGCGCTCGACGGCCAGCTCCATCGCGTGGAACAGCGATGTCTGCCCGCCTGCCGCCAGGGTCCCCAGGTCGTCGAGGGTGCCCTTGCCAATGCCGCGCGGCGGGATGTTGGAGATGCGCGTGACCGCCAGGTCGTCGGCGGGGTTCAGCAGCACGCGCAGCCAGGCTACGATGTCCTTGATCTCCTTGCGCTCGTAGAACCGCAGGGATCCCACGACGCGGTGCGGGATCCGCTCGCGCAGAAAGACCTCTTCGAACAGCCGAGACTGGTTGTTCGTGCGATAGAGAATCGCGATGTCGCCGTGCGCCCGGCCGGCGCGCGTGAGCCCGCGCACGAGCTCCAGGACGTGCTCCGCCTCGGCGCGGTCGTTCGAGGCGATCATCGCCTGCACGGGGTCGCCCTCGGCGTTCTCGGTCCAGAGCGTCTTTTCCATCCGCTCGGTGTTGCGGGCGATCACCGCGTCGGCGGCCGCCAGGATCGTGCGGGTGCTTCGGTAGTTCTGCTCGAGTCGGATCACCTGCGCGTCAGGGTAGTCGCTCTGGAAGTCGAGGATGTTCTGGATGTCGGCGCCGCGGAAGGCGTAGATGGACTGGTCGGGGTCGCCGACGGAGCAGACGTTGCGATGCGCCGCCGCCAGCGCCTTCACCATCAGGTACTGGGCGCGATTCGTGTCCTGGTACTCGTCCACCAGCAGGAACCGGCAGCGCTGGGCGTAGCGGGCGGCGACGCCCGGAAACTGCTCGAACAGCGCCAGGACCTGCATCAGCAGGTCGTCGAAGTCCATCGCGTTGTTCTTGCGCAGCGAGTCCTGGTAGCCGCGGTAGCAGCGCACGAACAGCTCGCCGCCGGGGCCGATGGCGTCTTTCTCGACGATCTCCACCGTGCGCAGACGGTTCTTGGCGGCGCTGATGCGATGGAGCATCGCGCGCGCCGACTCGGCGGTGTCGTCGAGGTGCTGCTCCTTCATGAAGGCGCGCAGCGCCGCGAGCTGGTCGCTCGTGTCGTAGATGGCGAAACCGGGTTGATACCCGAGCATCGGGGCATCTCGACGAAGGATGCGCAGACAGAGGGCGTGGAAGGTGCCGACCCAGACCCCGCCCGCGAGACCGGAGGCGGAGGGACGCCGCGGCTCCTCGTCATCTCCGACTGCAGCAGCACGGCGCGACGGCGCAGGCTGCGCATGAGCCCCATCGAGCAGCGCCTCGACGCGCTGCTTCATCTCGCCGGCCGCCTTGTTCGTGAAGGTGACGGCGAAGACCTCGTCGGGGCGCGCGAGCCCCGAGCCCACGAGGTGCGCGATGCGGTGGGTGATGACGCGCGTCTTCCCCGAGCCGGCGCCGGCCAGCACGAGCGTCGGCCCCTCGACGGCGAGCACCGCCTCGCGCTGGCGGTCGTTCAACTGGGCAAGGGGGTCGGGTGCCTGCCGTGATCGGTTCTCGTGCATGGATTGGACAGATTACCGCAGGATCCGGCGCGCGGCGGCTGGGGATTTCTCTTCTGGACCACGGAAGGGAAGCGGCGTAGTTTTCTGGCAATTCGTCAGCCGATCGTGCTGCCCAGGGGGGTCCTGCAATGATCGAACGATTCTCGACTGCACTTCTCATTGGCTCGGTCGGGCTCATGACCGCCTCCAGCAGTCCTGGCGGTCGCTCGCCATTTGACTTTCCGCTCTATGACATCGGTGCGGATCCCGTGGCAGCGATCCTCGTGGACCTCAACGAGGACGGCAGGCCCGATCTCGTCACGTCGCGGGACGCGAACCTGCGGATTTCGCTGAGCGCAGGCGCCGGACGACTCGCACCTCCAATATTGCGGGACATTCAGCCGTTGGTTACAGGGCTCGTGATCGGAGATTTCGATGCGGACGGTCACGCGGATCTCGCCGTGTGCGGCGGGCTCACCGGTAAGACCGCAGGCATTCAGGTCCTGCTCGGCCGGGGAGATGGGACCTTTCAGGACGTCCCGGCACTCCAGACGGGATCGCTCGCGAACAGCATCGCTGCGGCCGATTTCGATGACGATGGCCTGCCGGATCTTGCGGTGTCCGATCCAGGCGCCGGAAGCGTCATTATTCTTCCCGGCCTCGGGAAGGGTCTTTTTGGCCCCGCGAGAACCGTTACGCTCGGGTATCCGCCCTCGTTTCTGGTCACGGGCGATTTCGGAGGCGATGGAAGGCTCGATCTCGCGATGCGAAATTCGGACACCGGCGCGATCGAGATCCTGGCGGGTGACGGGACGGGAAACTTCGCATTCGCGAGCGAGCTCCCGACGGCGGGGGCGTACCTCTACGACCTTGCCGCGGCGGATCTCGACGAGGACGGGGCGGATGATCTTGCGGCATCCACGAATCTCACCGGCCTGACGCTCTTCCTGACTCAGGGCGGAGGGAACCCGGGGGCGCCGCGCGCGGTCGGGGCGGTCTCGTACTCGACTGTTCTGCTGGGCGATGTCGATCGCGACGGTCACCTCGACATCGTCACGAGCGCCGGCACGGGCGGCCCCGAAGTCATCACTCTCCTCGGGAACGGTGATGGCAGTTTTGCTGCCGGCGTCGTCAGCGCGAGCATCAGTCTGACCAGCCCGGCTGGACTCGCCGATGCTGACGACGACGGCCGGCTCGACCTTCTTCTCCTCGGCGCCGAGGGCGCCGCAGCGGGCTTTCTTGGAGGGAACGCGGATGGGAGCTTCGGTCAGCCGCCCCTTCGTGTGAACGCGGGCGCTTCGCCGATCGCGAGCGCCGTCGCCGATTTGAACCTCGACGGGCACGCCGACCTGATCGTCGCTAACGCAGGTTCACAGGATCTGTCGGTCTTTTTGGGTGAGGCGGGAGCGATGCTCGGGGTGGAGACACGGGTCCCGCTGGCCGCGGAGCCTGCGGGCGTTCTGATTCTCGACTTCGATGGCGACCGGAAACCGGATCTGCTCGTTCCCAATGCGGTCGGCTCCGCCGGAGCCCTGCTGCTGCGGGGAACGGGAAGTGGAACCTTCGCGCCGCCGGTGGCCCTGCTTCTCGCACCGGAGGCGTGGGCCGCGGGAAGACTGAACGGAGATCGTCGCCACGACCTCGCGATCATCGACCCGGCGGGAGCACGATTGCTCACGAAGCTTGGCAATGGCGACGGTACGTTTCGTGCGGGCGTGGATGTTCGTCTCTCCATCCCGGACATTCCCGGCGACGAGTACGCACTTGCGATCGCCGATCTGAATGGCGATGACCGCGGCGACGTGGTCGTGGCAAGTCACGAGACGGACTTGATCCAGGTGTTTCTCGGCAGCGGGTCAGGCAGCCTGATCCCGCAGGCCCCCTTCGCCCCCGGCGGCGCCCGTCCGGAATGCATCCAGCTCGGCGACCTGAACGGCGACCATCGGCCCGACCTTCTCGTGGGCTACGAATACTCCGGAGTCCACGCTTTCCTGGGCAACGGAGCCGGCGGATTCGTGATGAATCCCCAGTTGCTGCCGACCAGCGGCGAGACTTCAGCCCTGTCGATCGGCGACTTCAATGCGGATGGGCGCCTGGACGTCGCGGTCTCCGAGCTGTTTCTCGCGGTACATCCGGGCAACGGCGACGGAACATTCCGGCCCAGGCTGCGCTATGAACCGTCGCAAGGCGTGGCAGGGGATTTCGACGGAGACGGACGAACCGACATCGCAGGCCTCGCTCCACGTTATCCCGACGAGGTCATGCTGCTGATGCGCGGTGCCGCGGTGCCCTGAGTCCCGCCCGCGTCCTATAGAAGTCGCTCGAGCTCCATGAGTGCCTTCCGCGACTGTTCGGGGCGGCCTACTCGACGGTAACGGACTTGGCGAGGTTGCGGGGCTGATCCACGTCGCAGCCGCGCAGCAGGGCGATGTGGTAGGCCAGGAGCTGCAGCGGCACGGCGAGCAGGATCGGCGTCGTGAACTCCGAGGCGACCGGCACGCGCAGCACGTGGTCGGCCTTGCCGTCGAGCATGTCGTTGCCCTCGGACGTCACGGCGATGACGATGCCGCCGCGCGCCTTGGCCTCTTCGATATTGCTCACCATCTTCTCGTAGACCGAGTCGCGGACGGCGAGCGAGACCACCGGCATGTTCTCGTCGATGAGGGCAATCGGGCCGTGTTTCATTTCGCCGGCGGGGTAGCCCTCGGCGTGGATGTATGAGATTTCCTTGAGTTTCAGCGCGCCTTCGAGGGCGATCGGGTAGTTGATCCCGCGCCCCAGGTAGAGGAAGTCCGAGACGTGGTGGAACTTCTTCGCCAGCTCCTCGACCTGCGGCTCGCAGTGCAGCACCTGCTCGAGCTGCGCGGGCAGGTGAGTCAGGGCCTGCACGTGCTCGCGCACGGCCGCCTCGGCCAGCGCGCCGCGCAGCCGCGCGATGTGCAGCGCCAGCAGATACAGCGCCACGAGCTGCGTGGTGAACGCCTTGGTCGAGGCGACGCCGATCTCCGGCCCGGCGTGCGTGTAGATGGTGCCGTGCGACTCCCGAGTCGCCATGCTGCCGGTGACGTTGCAGATCGCAATGCACTTCGCGCCCCGCGCCTTGGCCTCGCGCAGAGACGCGATGGTGTCGAGCGTCTCGCCCGACTGCGTGACGAACACGTGCAGCGTCTGCGGCGTGACGACAGGGTCGCGGTAGCGGTACTCCGACCCGTAATCCACCTCGACCGGGATCTTGGCCAGCCGCTCGATCATGAACTTGGCCGCGAGCGCGGCATGCCACGACGTGCCGCAGGCGACGATGTTCACCTTGGTTGCCGCCTTGAAGTCGGCGTCGGTGACCTCCATCGGGTCGAGATCCACCACGCCGCGGTCGAGCCAGATGCGTCCGTACAGGGTGTCGCGGATCGCGCGCGGCTGCTCGTGGATCTCCTTGAGCATGAAATGCCGGTAGCCGCCCTTCTCCGCGAGGATGGGATCCCAGGTGATGGTCTGGGGCGCGGCGGGCCGCGGGGCGCCGGCGACGTCCGTCACCGAAACCGAATCCTTCGTCACGACCGCCACGTCGCCGTCGTCGAGGAAGATCACCTTGCGCGTGTGCTGCAGGATCGCCGGGATGTCGGACGCCAGGAAGTTCTCGTTCTCTCCGAGGCCGACGATGAGCGGCGATCCGTTGCGGGCCGCGACGATCGTTCCCGGCACGTCGGCCGAAATGACGAGCAGCGAGTTGTTCCCGCGGATGCGCGCCAGGCCGCGGCGCACCGCGTCGCCGAGCGAGAGCTTCGGGTCCTTCGCCTGGATCACGCTCACGAGATGCGCGAAGACCTCGGTGTCGGTCTCGGTGATGAACCGGCAACCGGCCGCCGCCAGCTCGCGCTTCAGCTCGATGTAGTTCTCGATGATGCCGTTGTGGATGACGACGACCTTGCCGGTGCCGTCACGGTGCGGGTGGGCGTTCTCTTCGCTCGGCCGGCCGTGGGTCGCCCAGCGCGTGTGGCCGATGCCGTAGTGCCCCGCCAGGGGCTCGCGGGCGAGGATCCCCTCGAGATTCCGCAGCTTGCCGGGGCTGCGGCGGATCTCAATCTTCCCGTCCTTCACGACGGCGATGCCTGCGGAGTCGTAGCCGCGGTATTCGAGACGGCGCAGGCCGTCCACGATGACTTCGCTGACGTCCTTGCTGCCGATGTAGCCGACGATTCCGCACATGGCGCGACTCCCAGGGGGGCCCGGCGGCGGGCGGGGACTAATGTCCGGCAGAAAGCCGGAAAACGCTACTTCTTCGCCTTCCGCGCTGACCAGCCCTCGATGTTGCGCTGCCGGCCGCGGGCGACGCCCAGCGCGCCGGCGGGAACGTCCTGGGTGATCGTGGAGCCGGCGCCGATGTAGGCCCCGGCGCCGACCGACACGGGCGCGACGAGGGCGGTGTCGCTGCCGATGAACGCGCCGTCGCCGATCTCGGTGACGTGCTTGTTCACGCCGTCGTAGTTGCAGGTGATCGTGCCGGCGCCCACGTTCACGCGGCTGCCGATCTTCGTGTCGCCGAGATAAGTCAGGTGATTCGCCTTGCTGCCGCGGCCGAGGCGCGCCTTCTTCGTTTCGACGAAGTTGCCGATGTGCACGTCCTCTGAGAGATCGGTGCCGGGGCGCAGGTGGGCGAACGGCCCCACGCGCGTGCCGCTGCCGACGATCGCTTCGGTGACCACGCAGTAGGGCAGGAACGTCACCCCGTCGCCGACCTTGCTGTCGCGGATCACCGTGCCCTGACCCACGGTGACGTCGCGGCCGATGACGGTCGCCCCCAGCAGCGCGGTGCCCGGGTGCAGCACCGTGTCGGCGCCGACTTTCACCGCGGCATCCACGCGGGTGCTCGCCGGGTCGAGGATCGTCACGCCGCCGTCGAGCAGCGCCAGCAGCCGCCGCTCATTGAGCCGCAGTGCGGCCTCGCACAGGTCAGCCCGTGAATTGACCCCCAGGATCTCCCACGCCTCGTCATGCTCCAGTGCGCGGACCCCCTTGCCGGCTTTCAGCAGCAGGCCGAGCACGTCCGGCAGGTAGTACTCCCCCTGCTTGTTGGCGGGACGGATCTTCTTCAGCATCTTGAAGAGCAGCGCCAGGTCGAAGCAGTAGATCCCCGTGTTGATCTCCGTGATCGCGCGCTCGCCCGCTGACGCGTCGGCATGCTCGACGATGCGCGAGAAGCCTCCCTTGCCGTCGCGAATGACGCGCCCGTAGCCCGCCGGGTCCTCCAGATGAGCGGTCAGCAGCGACGCCGCGGCGCCCGAACGGCGGTGCGCGGCGATGAACCGGCGCAGCGTCTCCGCCTGGATCCCCGGCAGGTCGCCGTTCAGCACGAGCAAGTCGCCGCGGGCGCCGGCAAGCGCCTTCTCGGCCTGCTGCACGGCATGGCCGGTGCCGCGCTGCTCCTTCTGCATGACGATGGTGAATGGCGGCACGGGGACGAGCGGCGCCACGCGATCGGCCTGGTTGCCCAGGACGACGATGCGCTTCCCGGCGGGGAGCGCGGCCGACGCCTCGAGGACGTACGCGACCATCGGCCGCCCGGCCACCTCGTGAACGAGCTTGATGCGGGCGGACTTCATCCTCTTGCCGAGACCGGCGGCGAGGATCAGGACGTGGAGCGGTCGCGACCGTTCGGGCACGGCCCTGTGGCCCCGGCTCAGACGATCGGTTCGACGCCGTCGTCGGCGTCGTCGGAGCCGTCGGAAAGCACTCCGTCGAGGTCGGCCGCCCCGCCTGCCGGTTCCATCCGGGACGGGCCTTCCCCGGCCGCCGACACCGGCATCCGGGCCGCCTCGGCCAGACTCCGGTCGGCGTCGGGGGAGATGTCACTTCCGGCCGGCTCCACGAGGTCGATGAACTCCGGCTCGTCGCGCACCGGGTCGAAATCGGCGTCGTTCAGCGCGTGGATGCGGTTCTGATCGTCGATGCCGATCGCCTCGCGCAGGCGAGCGATCGCCGGCTGCCGCTCGCCGGTCTGCGCGAGCACGGCGGCCAGGGCGTACAGCGCGCGGTCAGCCTTGGGATTGGCCGCGAGCGCGCGCTCGAAGTGGCGCCGCGCGTCGGCGAACTCGCCGCGATTGCCGTGATAGATGCCGAGCAGCACCGGGTCCTGGTTCGGATCGTCGCCGCCGCCGGCGTGCCGCTCGCAGGCGATCAGCCATGCGCGCGACCGGTCGGCGATCTCGAGAAGATCGAGCTCCTGGCCGTAGCGGGCGACGAGGGCGCTGAACGCCGCGGAGGCGTCCTTCCACTTCTTCTGGTGCGTCAGCGCGACGGCGGCGCCGTACTCCGCGGCGGCGCGCTCGTACTGCTCGCTCCAGCGCGGCTTGGGCGCGTCCGTGGTCTTCTTGCGCGCCCCGCCTCGCGGCGTGGGGGCGGTTTTCTTCGGGGCAGCGGTCTTGCGTGCAGCCGGCTGCTTGGCCGTGGGCATGACTTTGAACCTCCGGCGGATTGCGTCGGGATCGCGTCGGGACGCCTTGGAAAGGCCGATGAACCGCGTATCGTAGCCGCAGGCGCGCGGGGGGGTCAATCGCTGACGGGTAGGGTAGGATGCGCCCCTCATGGCGCAGGCGATCCTCGCCCTCGGCTCGAATCAGGGCGACCGGAGGGCGCACCTCGTGGAAGCGGTGCGCCGTCTGGGGCAGGCCGATCTCCGGCCGGCCAAGTCGTCCTCGCTGTGGGAGACCGAGCCGGTCGGCTCGGCGGCCGGGCCGGGGGCGTTCCTGAACATGGTGATCATCTCGACCACGACGCTCACCGCCCGCGAGGTCCTGGACACCTGTCTCGGCATCGAGCGCGCGATGGGCCGCGTGCGTGGCGAGCCGGGCGGCCCGCGGACGATCGATATCGATCTGGTCGCGTGGGAGCAGACGATCGTGCGGCAGCCCGACCTGGTGATTCCGCATCCCCGCATGCACGAGCGCCGATTCGTCCTGGCGCCGCTCGCTGAGATCGCGCCGGCCTGGACGCACCCCGAGACCGGCAAGACCGCGGCCGAGATGCTCGCGTCGGTGCAGGACCCCCACGCCGTGCGCAGGCTCGAGGACGGGCAGTGAGTCTCGAGGCGCTGCTACCCGCGATCGACGCGGCGCTCAGGGACGGGAAGCTGAACGCCGAGGCGCACAGGTACCTGAAGAAGTGGGCCACCGGGGCTGCGTACGCCGGCTTCCACGCCGAAATCGCCCGGCTCAGCGAGGCAGGGAGCTGGAACGAACTGGCCGAGTCGTTCGGCGAGGTGCTGCCGTTCGGCACCGGCGGCCGGCGCGGTCCGATGGGGGTCGGCCCGAACCGGATCAACACGCGGACGATCGGCGAGTCGGCCCAGGGGCTCGCCACGTATCTCTTGAAGTCGCTCGCCGAGACCGGCGGCGCGGCGGCGGACAAGCGCCCGTCGGTCGTGATCGCCTTCGACACGCGCAACGGCTCGCTCGAGTTCGCGCGGCAGGTGGCGGGGATCTTCGCGGGGAACGGCATCGCCGCGCGGCTGTTCGACGGGCCGCGCTCGACGCCCGAGTTGTCGTTCGCCGTGCGCCACCTGAGCGCCGACGCCGGCGTCGTGATCAGCGCGTCGCACAACCCGCCAGGCGACAACGGCTTCAAGGCGTACTGGTCCGACGGCGGCCAGGTGGTGCCGCCGCACGACCGCCGGATCATCGACGAGGTCGTGCGGGTCGAGGCGTTCCACGAGAAGCCGGCCGCCGCCGCGCGGGCGGAAGGCCTGCTCGGGGACGTCGGCGCCGCGGTGGACGAGGCGTATGCGTCCTACACCGCCGGTCTGGCGCCGGGGCGCGAGCGCGACCTGTCGATCGTCTTCACGCCGCTGCACGGCACCGGCACGACGTCGGTCTGGCCGTCCCTGCTGCGCGCCGGGTTCGAGAAGCTGCGCGCCGTCGAGGAGCAGTGGGCGCCGGACGGTGATTTCCCCGGCGTGCCGGGACGCAGCCCGAACCCCGAGAACCCGGCCGCGCTCGAAGCGGGCACGGCTCTCGCGCGCCGGCACGGCGCCGACCTGGTGCTCGCCTCGGACCCTGACGCCGACCGGCTGGGAGTCGTCGTGTTCCACGGTGGGGAGCCGGTTTTCCTGAACGGGAATCAGATCGGAATCCTGCTGCTGGAACATGTCGTGGAGAGCCTGGCCGCCCGCGGCGGGATTCCCTCCGGGGCGGTCGTCTACAAGACGCTGGTGACGACCGACCTCATCGACCGGATCTGCGGGCGGCGCAACATCGCGCTCGATGGCGACCTGCTCGTGGGGTTCAAGTACATCGCCGAAAAGATCCGGGCGCTGCCGGACCCCGACCTCTTTCTGTTCGGGACCGAGGAGTCGCACGGCTATCTGCGCGGCGCCGCCGTGCGCGACAAGGATGCGGCGCAGGCGGCGGTGATCCTGTGCGACCGAGCCGCCGCCGCGAAGGCGCGCGGGCGCACGCTCGTCGACGATCTGGACGTCATCTACCGCCGTGAGGGCTACTACCGCGAGTTGTCGAAGGGGATGGTCTTCGGCGGCCCCGACGGCGGCGGCCGCGGCATCGAGACGATGCGCGCGCTGATGGCGTCGCTGCGAAAGGATCCGCCGCGCGCGATCGGCAGCGAAGCAGTCGTCTCGGTGGTGGACCGCGAGAACGCGTCGATCCGGGATCCGCGGACCGGCGAGCAGACGGGCACCGTCGAAGGCGCGCAGGGGAACGTGCTCGTGTTCCGCCTGGCCTCGACCCCCGACCGGGTGACGATCCGGCCGTCGGGCACGGAGCCCAAGGTCAAGATCTACGTGCAGGTGCATGCCGCGCCCGAGGGAGCGCCCGGCGGCATGCCGCTCGAGACGGCGCGCCGAGTCGTGGACGCGCGCGCGGCGGGGCTCGCAGCCGCGCTGGAATCTCTTGCGCGCGAAAGAACCGCGCGCCTATGATCCGCGCGCGATGACCTTCCGGTTCCTCGCGGTCGAAGGTCCAATCGGGGTCGGGAAGTCGAGCCTCGTCGCGCGGCTGGCCGAGAAGCTCGACGCCCGCAAAGTCCTCGAAAACGTCGAGAACCCTTTCCTTCACGATTTCTACCGCGACCGCGCCGGCGCGGCGTTCCAGGCCCAGCTCGTATTTCTGCTCAACCGCTACCAGCAGCAGCGGGAGCTGGCCCAGGAAGACCTGTTCGCGCAGCGGACGATTTCGGACTACCTCTTTGCCAAGGACAAAATCTTCGCGTACCTTAACCTCGGCGATTCCGAGCTCCTGATCTACGAGCGGCTCTACGCCATGCTCGAACCCTCGGTGCCCCGGCCCGACCTGGTCATTTACCTGCAGGCGGACACGGAGGTGCTGGTCGAGCGGGTGGCGGGGCGCCGCAGGGAGGTCGAGTCCGAGATTTCGGAAGCGTATTTGAACGAGGTGAACAAGGCGTACAACCACTTCTTCTTCCGCTACGACGCCACGCCGCTCCTGGTGATCGACACGTCGAGCATCGACTTCGTTCATCATGAGGCGGACCTGAGCGACCTCGTGGAGAAGATCCGGTCGATGGACCGGGGCGTTCAGTATTACGTTCCCCTCGGCAAGAGCCGCTAGGGGCTTTCGTTCGACCCGGTTCCGCCGGGCGGACAGAAAGGAAGACGACGATGAGCTCCACTCCTTCGGGAGCCCCCGGGGCCTCTCCCTCCCGCGTCACCGTTCCTGACATCCGCGCCGCGAAGGCGACCGGCCGGCGCATCGCCATGCTCACCGCCGCCGACGCGCCGACGGCGCGTCTCGCCGATGCCGCGGGGGCCGACATCATCCTGGTCGGCGACTCGCTCGCCATGGTGGCGCTGGGCCACGAGACGACGCTGCAGGTGACCCTCGACGAGATGCTCCACCACGCGCGCGCCGTCACGCGCGTGCGCCCGCGCGCGCTCGTCACCGGCGACATGCCCTATCTCACCTATCACCTCGGCCCGGAGGACGCCGTGCGCAACGCGGCGCGCTTCCTCACCGAGGCGAGCTGCCAGGCGGTAAAGGTCGAAGGCGGCCGCAAGCGGCTGCGCGTCATCGACGCGATGCTCTCGGCCGAAATCCCGGTGATGGGTCATCTCGGTCTGACGCCACAGTCGTATCACGCCTTCGGCGGCTTCCGCGTGCAGGCAAAGAGCCTCGAGGCCGCCGAAGCGCTCGTGGGCGAGGCGCGCAGTCTCGAAGCCGCCGGCGTATTCGCGATCGTGCTGGAGTGCGTGCCGGCCGAGGCGGCGGCGATCGTCACCGAATCGGTGTCGGTGCCGACGATCGGCATCGGCGCCGGCCCGGACTGCGACGGCCAGGTGCTCGTGACGCACGACGCGCTGGGGCTCTCGCCGGGGCCGCACCCGCGGTTCGTGCGGAAGTATGCCGACCTCGCGGATGAGGGCACGCGCGCGCTCGCCGCGTTCGTCAGCGACGTGCGGTCGGGGCGCTACCCCTCGGCGGAGGAGTCGTATCACATCGGCGCCGAGGCGGCCGACGCGCTGCGCCGCCGTGCCGGCACGCTGGCGGGGCGGGACCGGGACTGACCCGGCGGGGCGATGGATCTCGTCGAGAGGATTCCGCGCATGCGGGAGGCGGCGCGCGCTTTGCGCACCGGCCCGTCGGGCGAGCCGCGCCGCATTGGCTTCGTGCCCACGATGGGGGCGCTGCATGAGGGGCATCTTTCGCTCGTGCGCGCCGCCCGCGCCTCGACCGACGCGGTGGTCCTGTCCATTTTCGTGAACCCGACGCAGTTCGGCCCGTCGGAAGACTACGCGGCGTATCCGCGCACGCTCGCGCGCGACGCCGAGCTGGCGGCCGCCGCGGGTGTGGATTGCCTCTTCGCCCCCGCGCCGGCCGAGATGTACGCCGGCGGCGCCGACACGGTCGTGGAAGTCGAAGGGCTCTCGCATCTTCTGTGCGGCGCCGCGCGGCCTGGACACTTCCGCGGGGTGGCGACAGTCGTGCTGAAGCTCTTCGAAATCGTCCGCCCCGACGTCGCCGTCTTCGGACAGAAGGACTATCAGCAGTCGCTCGTCATCCGGCGGATGACGCGCGATCTGAATCTCGGCGTCGAGATCGTGGTCGCCCCCATCGCCCGCGAGGCGGACGGCCTGGCGATGTCGTCGCGCAACGCCTGTCTCGACCCCGTGGAGCGCGCCGCCGCTCCGGTGCTCCGCCGCAGTCTCGACACGGCGGAGCGGTTGTGGCGCGAGGGCGGGCGGGACTCGAAGCGTCTCGAAGAGGCCGTGCGCGCCGTGCTCGCGGAAGAGCCTCTGGCCGACGTCGAGTATGTGGCCGTCGCCGACCCCGAGACGCTTCAGCCGGCCGGCCACGCCCCCGCGGCGGCGGTCGTCGCGGTGGCCGTGCGTGTCGGGAACACCCGTCTCATAGACAACACGCTGCTCGGATGAAAGGAGTCTGACGATGCTGCGCGAGATGCTGCGCGCCAAGGTGCACCGGGTTCGGGTGACCGAGGCCGATCTGCACTACGAGGGGAGCCTGACCCTCGACCGGGATCTGCTCGACGCCGCCGATCTGGTGCCGTTCGAAAAGGTCGAGGTGTACGACGTGACGAGCGGCGCCCGGTTCACCACCTACGCGATCGAAGGCGAGCGCGGGAGCGGCGTCTGCTGCGTCAACGGCGCCGCGGCGCACCTCGTCACCGTCGGCGACCTGCTGATCGTCTGCGCGTACGCGCAGGTTCCGGAGGCGGACGTGCGAAACTGGCGCCCGCGCATCGTGCTCGTGGGGGCGGAGAATCGCATCCGCGAGATCAAGCACAAGGAGTCGGAGAGAGTGCGGGTGGGCTAGCGCTGAATGAAGACTCCGGACTGGGGGAAGACCGCCGCGGACTTTGCGCGGCACAGGGCCGGCTTTCCGGAAAGTCTCTTCACGCGCCTGGGCGAGCGGGGAATAGGGGGCGAAGGGCAGGAGCTTCTCGACGTCGGCACCGGCACCGGGTCGCTTGGCCGCGGCTTCGCGCGGCGCGGCTGCCGCGTCACCGGTCTGGATCCGGCGGAGCCGCTGCTGGAGCAGGCCCGGCGACTCGACAGCGGCGAAGGATTGACCACCGGCTACGTGGTCGGCCGCGCTGAAGACACCGGCTTCCCGGACGGGCAATTCGACATCGTCGCCATGGGCCAGTGCTTCCACTGGCTCGACCGTCCGCGCGCCACCGCCGAGGCGCTGCGTATCCTCAAACCGGGCGGTTGGCTCGTGATCGCCCACTTCGACTGGATCCCGCGGCCCGGCAATCCGGCGGCGGTGACCGAAGAGCTGATTCTCAGGCACAACCCCGGGTGGACCCTGGCGGGCGGCAACGGTCTCTATCCCGGCTGGCTCGCCGACGTCGTGGGGGCCGGCTTTGCCGACGTGGAGACGTTTGCCTACGACCACGACGTCATCTACAGCCAGGAAGACTGGCGCGGGCGGATCAGGGCGAGCGCCGGCGTCGGGGGAACGCTCGGCGCCGACGCGGTGGCCGCATTCGATCGCGAGCACGAAGAGCTGCTGCGCAGCCGCTTCGACAGCCACCTGGTCGTTCCCCACCGCGTTTTCGCGCTGATCGCGCGCAGACAAGTCTGACGCGGGCTGGCGCGGCCTGACACGGCCCGGCGCAAAGCCGCCGCGCCGCAATCGGCGATAATCCGCACCGCCGCGTGAGTTTCCCGCCGCGCGCAGAGTGCCGCCGAAGGGTGATCGCCGCCGAAGGGAGAGTCCCGATGATCCGTCGCCTGCCCGCCGTAATCCTTCTGGCTGTCGCCTCGATCCCGATGCCGGCAGCGCCCAGATCGACCGAGCCGAAAGCCGCCCCGGCCACAGCGCCTGCAGGCGTCCGGCTCACCGTGGCCACGGTCACCGCGCTCAAGGCGCGCAGCATCGGCCCGGCGATCATGGGCGGTCGTGTCTCGGACATCGCGATCGATCCGAATGACCCGTTCACCTTCTACGTCGGCCTCGGCACCGGCGGCATCATGAAGACGACGAACAGCGGCGGCTCGTTCTCGGCGATCTTCGAACACGAAGCCGTCGCCGCGATCGGGGCGCTCGCCGTTTCTCCCGCGGATTCCAAGGTCGTCTGGGCGGGGACCGGCGAAGCGAACGATCGCAACAGCTCGGCGTGGGGGAACGGCGTCTACAGGTCCACGGATGGCGGCGCCACCTGGACGAACACCGGTCTGGGCAGCAGCCGGACCGTCGCGCGCATCGTGGCGCACCCGGCCGACGCGGGCACGGCGTGGGTCGCGGCAATGGGGGATCTCTGGAATCCAGGCGGCGACCGCGGACTGTTCGCGACGACCGACGGCGGAAAGACCTGGAAGGCGCTGCTGCAGGCGCCGGCGCCCTACGCCGATCGCGTCGGCTGCGGTGACGTGGCGATCGATCCCTCGAATCCGAGTGTGATCTACGCCACGCTCTACGCGCGCAGGCGCACGCCCTGGTCGTTCACCGCCGGCCCCGCCGCCACGGACGGCAAGGACCTGGGCGGCATCTTCAAGAGCACCGACGGCGGCGCGCACTGGAGCAGACTCGAGGGCGGGCTGCCGCCGGAGTCGGGGCGCATCGGCCTCGCCGTCTCGCCGAAGGACCCGCGCATCGTGTACGCGATCGTGCAGAGTCTGGCCGGCGAGGACGGAGCCTGGAACGACCGCAGCCGCAGGGGCGGGATCTTCCGCTCCGAGGACGCCGGCGCCACCTGGACACGGATGAACGACCGCAACCCCCGGCCGTTCTACTTCAGCCAGATCCGCGTGGACCCGGTGAATCCCCAGCGGATCTATCTGCTCGGGTATCTCATGCATTACTCGGACGACGGCGGAAAAACGCTGCGCGAGGACCGCTTCGCCAAGGTGCACCCCGACTGCCACGCGCTGGCGATCGACCCGAAGCGGCCGGCCCGGCTGCTGCTGGGCACCGACGGCGGCGTCTACGAGAGCTTCGAAGAGGGGAAGAGCTGGCTGCACCTCGCGAACCACGCCGCGGGGGAGTTCTATCGCATCGCGGTCGACGGCGGCGACCCGTATCGCATCTGCGGCGGGCTGCAGGACAACAGCAACTGGGTCGGCCCGTCCCGCACGATGACGAAGGACGGGATCCTCAATTCCGACTGGATCCAGATCAGCGGCGGCGATGGCTTCGCGTGCGGCTTCGACCTGTCCAACCCCGACGTCGTCTACGCCGAGTCGCAGGAAGGCGACTTCTACCGGTTCGACATGGCCAGCGGCGCGCTGAAGCAGTTGAAGCCCGCGCCGCGCGAAGGCCAGACCCGGTTCCGCTTCCACTGGGCCTCCCCGCTGCTCGTCTCGGCCCACACGAAGGACACCGTGTATCTGGGCGGCAACCGCGTCTTTCGAATCAACGCGCGCGGAGAGGACTGGAGGCCGATCAGCCCCGATCTCTCGGCGCAGGATCCGCTGAAAACGCAGACGTCCGGCAGCGGCGCGGAAAGCTACGGCGTCGTGTACGCCCTGACGGAGTCGCCGATGGCCGCAGGGCTGCTGTGGGCCGGCACGGACGACGGCAAGCTCTGGCGCACCGAAGACGACGGCGGCGCCTGGACCGACCTCACGGCCAATCTTCCCGCGCTGGTGAAGGCGGAGTGGATCTCGCGCATCGAGGCATCACATCACGACCGGCAGCGCGCGTACGTCGTGGTGGACGCCCATCGCTCGGGGAACTTCGCGCCGTTCATCCTGCGCACCGACGACGCGGGGAAATCCTGGAAGAGCGTCGCCGGCGACCTGCCGATGGATCACCCCGTCAAGGTCGTGCGCGAGAGCCCGGCGAATCCGGCCGTGCTCTTCGCCGGCACGGAGTTCGGCCTGTTCGCGACCGCGGACGGGGGCGCGCACTGGACGAAGCTGCCGGGCGTCCCCACCGTGGCGGTCGACGACCTGGTGATTGCGAAGCAGGCGCACGACCTGGTCGTCGCCACTCACGGCCGCAGCCTGTACATCGTGGACGACATCGGTCCGCTCGAGGCGCTCACCCCCGAAGCGGCGGCCTCGACAGTGACGCTCTTTCCGCCGCGGCCGGTGAAGGTCCGCGACCCGCTCCCCGGCTGGGGCGACTGGTGGGGCGTCGGGACTTTCCGCGGCGCGAATCCGCCCGACGGAGCGGTCCTGACTCTGTGGATGAAGGAAGACAGCGGCGAGGATGCGTCGATCGAGATCGCCGATGCGGCCGGCGTCACGGTGGCGAAGCTCACCGTGCCGGGCCGTGCGGGGCTGCAGAGAGTCACCTGGGATCTGCGCCAGTCGAAGGACCTGCGCAACGACTACGGCGGCGACGGGGACCGCTACGTCGCGGGCGGCACCTACACCGTCACGGCGACGAAGGGCAAGGCGAAGAGCGTGCAGCCGCTCACGCTCACGGTCGCCCAGGGTATCGAAACGCGGTAGCTACTGTGAATCCAGTTGTCCCGAGGGCGAGAATCCGGGACAAGGGTTTCTGCGCCGAAGTTCTGCGAACCGGGGAGACTAACCTTCGGAGAGTGCTGCATGACCACACCGCAGAACATCGTCGCTTTGATATTCGACTTCGATGACACGCTGATCGATGACACGACAACACGATTTCTCGAGAGCCGAGGTGTCCCGGCGCAACGCTTCTGGAGATCGGATGTAGACGGCCTGGTGCTACAGGGCTGGGATCCCACGCTTGCGTACCTGTCCCTGATTTTGGACATGGCCGAACCGGGCGGCTCACTCGAAGGGATTGGTAATGCCCAGCTCCGGGAATTCGGTGCCAGCCTGGAGCCGTACCCGGGGATAGCCGACCTGTTCCAGGACCTGCGCGGCATCGCACGGGAGCATCGCCTGTCGAGTCCGGCCGTCGAGTTCTACGTCGTGAGCGGCGGTCTCGAGGAGATCATTCGTGGGACGACACTTGCTCCCTTATTCGACGGAATCTGGGGCTGCCGGTTCGCGGAGGATGGAGGTCAGATCAAGCGGATCATGAATATGATCTCATTCACCGAGAAGACCAAGTATCTATTCGCGATCAACAAGGGGCAGGAAACTGTTGTGCGATCAGAGCCCTACGCCGTGAACCGTGCAGTAGAGCAGGAAAACCGACGTGTGCCGTTTCGAAACATGATCTACGTGGGAGACGGAGTGACCGACGTCCCCTGCTTTTCGTTGGTTTCTCACTTTGAAGGAATGGCGTTTGGAGTTTTCGACCCGGCCAAGGCGGATTCGCCGCGGCGTGCGTGGGAGCAACTGGCGGCTCCGCGGCGAGTGGTCAGCCTGAACCGACCCTGTTACGGCCGTGGGGACGAGCTCGGGGCCCTGCTCAGGGTCGCGGTGAAGTCTGTCTGCATGGACCTTGATCTTCAGGCTCGGCAGGCTGCTGGCCGGTAGGCTCTGCAGCCTTTTCGATGGCCTCGTTCAGCTCACGGGTCAGCGCACGCGCCGACTCCAGTGTACGAACGAGCGAATCCGCGAATTCCGGGCTCTGCGTGCGCCTTGATTCGTCCATGGTGGTCCCTCGGTGATGCTGATCCAGTCGTGCCCCGAAAGGTATCGAGAGGAGTGTGTCGAGTCAACAAGAGTCCGGGGGGTCCAGCGAACAGCTCTCTCAAGCCCGAAAACCGCGCGGAGCGACGTGGCGCTACCATGATCCCAGGATGAGAGCACCGGGCACGCAAGAGTCGCCGGATGGTCTGAGTCGCTCAAGCGCGACGCTGCGCGTGGCACGGGACGCGCGCCGGCGCTTCGGGCTGGGAGCCGCCGCCGGCGCCCCGGCGCTCGACCCGGCGGATCTGCGCTCGGCCCGCCTCTTCGCGCAGCGGATGAACGAGGCGCGCGGTCCCGCGGCGCACAACGGCGGCGCGGTGCGCGCGTCGGATCTGCACGCCGCCGCGGTGCTTCACGGGCTGCTGCGCGCCGCGCTGCTGCGCTACGAGCGCGTGGCGAGCCCCGGCGTGCTGCGCCGGCTCTGGGCGCACCTGGTGCGGGAGCTGGGCGAGGCGCCTGTGCGCGAGGCGCTGCAGCGATTCCTGGGGGAGTACCCGCTCGTCGCCGGCGACGAGGAGGAGCGCGACGAGTCCGAGGCCATCTTCGACCTGATTCTCGTCATGGTGGCGGCGCGCAACCCGGCGCTGCGTCCCCTGCACGAGTTGTTCGACGACAGCCCCCTGCAGCGCGATCGGATCTACGCCCGGATCGTCGACTCCGCATCGCGCTTCCTCGAGCGCGAGCCGCAGTTCGAGCCGGAGGCGCGTCCGCTCGTGCAGGCGCTGGAGGCGCCGATGCGCGCGAACCCGGACTCGCTGGCGGGCCAGATCGGGTTCATCCGGCAGCGATGGCAGTCGCTGCTCGACGCCGCGCCCGGGGCGCCGACGCCGAGACAGGTGGCCCTCTCGCTCGACGCGATGCGCGAAGAGGACAGCCCGCGCGGAGCGAGTGACGGCCCCGGGCCCGTGTACGTCCCCAGCTTCGGCCCGCCCCCGCCGCCCCCGCTCGAGCGACTGGCGCGGCGCGTGCGGCCGGCGCGCCGCGGCGCCCTCCGCGTGGCGGAGGCGGGTCCTGCCGCGGGAGCGGGGAGGATGCCGGTTCTGGCGCGGAGCGCCGAGCCGGCGGCACCGGCGCCGCCGATGGCGCTTCACCCGCGCATCTACCCGCCGCGCGACGTGAACCGCCTGGTGCCGCCCGAGGTCGTCACCGAGTTCGAGATCAACGCGGCGCCGCAGCCGCGCCGCTACAGCGGCGACGAGGACTGGATGCCGCGCGTCGTCCTTCAGGCGAAGAATGCGTACGTCTGGCTGGCGCAGCTCGCCGCGCGGCACGGCCGCGAGATCCAAAGACTCGACCAGATCCCCGACGAGGCGCTGGACCGCCTGGCCGCATGGGGCATCAACGCGCTGTGGCTGATCGGCGTCTGGGAGCGCAGCCCGGCCTCGCAGACGATCAAGCGCCGCTACGGCGTCGCCGACGCGCTCGCGTCGGCGTACTCGATCGCCGACTACGCAATCGCCGCCGACCTCGGCGGCGACGCCGCGTGGGAGAGCCTGCGCGAGCGCGCCTGGTCCCGCGGCATCCGCATGGCGCTCGACCTCGTGCCGAATCACACCGGCGTCGTGTCGCGCTGGATGCGCGAGCACCCCGACTGGTTTCTGCAGCTCCCGGAGCCGCCGTATCCGACCTACAAATTCACCGGACCCGACCTCTCGGAGGACCCGGCGTACGCCGTGCACATCGAAGATGGCTACTGGACGCGCACGGACGCCGCCGTCGTCTTCCGCCGCACCGACCGCGGCACCGGCGAGGAGCGCTTCATCTATCACGGCAACGACGGCACCGGCACGCCGTGGAACGACACCGCGCAGCTCGACTTCATGAACCCGGAAGTCCGCGAGGCGGTGACGGGGTCGATCCTGGACGCCGCGCGCCTCGCGCCGATCCTGCGCTTCGATGCCGCGATGGTGCTCTCCCGGCGTCACTGGCAGCGGCTCTGGTTTCCGAAGCCGGGTGAAGGGGGCGACATTCCCACGCGCTCCGAGCATGCCCTCACGCAGGGCGAGTTCGACGCGCGGATGCCCGGCGAATTCTGGCGCGAGGTCGTGCTGCGCGTGGCGCAGAAGGCGCCGGGCACGCTGCTGCTCGCCGAGGCGTTCTGGCTGATGGAGTCGTATTTCGTCCGCACGCTGGGCATGCACCGCGTGTATCAGAGCGCCTTCATGAACATGCTGAAGGGCGAGCGCAACGGCGGCTACCGCCAGTTGCTGCGCAATGTCCTGGCCTTCGATCCGGCGATCCTCGAGCGCTTCGTGAACTTCATGAACAACCCCGACGAGGCCCCCGCCGAGACGCAATTCGGGCGCGGAGACCGCTACTTCGGCGTGGCGACCATGATGGTCACGCTGCCGGGCCTGCCGATGTTCGGGCACGGGCAGATCGAAGGCCTGCGCGAGAAATACGGCATGGAGTTCGGCCGGCCCCGCCTGACGGAGTCCCCGGACGCGGCGCTCATCGCGCGCCACGAGCGGCAGATCGTTCCGCTCCTCGCCCGGCGCGATCTGTTCGCCGGATCGTCACACTTCGCCCTTTACGAGGTCGTTGATCTTTCGGGCCGCGTGAACGAAAATGTACTCGCCTACAGCAACCGGAGCGGCGCCGGACGCGCCCTCGTTCTGTGCAACAACTCGGGGCGGCGCGCGAGCGGCTGGATCCGGCGCGCGATCCCGACCGCCGACACACAGGGGCTCACCCTCGTCTCCGCGCTGGGTCTTTCGCGCGAGGACGGCCCCGTCGCCGTGTTCCGGGACGCCGTGGGCGGACGGAGCGTCACGAAGACGTTCGATGAACTGGATCGGGCCGGCTTCCGCGTGGAGCTGGGCCCTTATCAGACACAGGTTTTCCCGGACGTGACACCGGTCCGGGAGCTCGAAGGAGGCTTGAACATGCGGGACACCGCATCGACGATGGATCTGCCGGCGGCTGCCTGGGACGACACACCGGTCGCGCAGCGGCTCGAAGAGGCGATCGAGAAGTTTCACGGCACGCTGGGTCCGGAGCTGCTCGGGTCGTTCACGGCGCTCTGGGCCGCGCGCACCGACACCGGCACGGCGGCGACGAAGGCGCGCGCCGAGTTCGCCGAGGCCTTCGCGCAGGCGGTGACCGGCCTTGCGGCGGCCGTGGGCGCCCCGCGCGCCGCGGCGGCGGCCGAGGCGCGCCGCCGGCTCGCCGGCGCCTTCGCGCTCAGCGCCGTCGACACCGCGCGTCCGGGCGAGGTCGTCGCGGGCGACGCGGGCGCACGCTTCGAGACGATCCTGTTCGCCTACCTCATCGCGAAGTGCCTCACCGCCCCGCGCGGCGGCGCGTCTTCGGGCGCGCAGAGCGTCGAGTCGGCGCTCGCCGACTGGGTGCTCGAAAAGGGATTCACGCAGGCCTTCGGGCGGATGGGCTGCGACGGATGGATGGCCCGCCGGCGGCTGCTGCTCGTGAAGGCGCTTGCGGAGCGCGCCTCGGAGTGGCCCGCCGCGGCGGGCGAGACCGCGCGCACCGCGCCGCTGCTCGAGGACACGCTGCTGCGCGAGTACCTGCTGCGCAACTGGCACCAGGGCGTCGAGTGGTTCCACCAGGAAAGCTGGGAGGACCTGGTGTTCTGGTTCGCCGTGGCGCGCGTCGTCGAAGGCGCTCCGCGCGAAGCCGTTGCCATCGCGGCCGACGCGCTGCGCGACCTGGGACGCGAGTCCGGCTTTCGCATGGACACGCTGCTCGAGAGCCTGAAGTCGGCTCCCGCGCCCGCGGCTGCGCCGTACGGCGCGCCGATGTCCGAGCCGCCCGCCGCTCCGCCCGCGACGCCGGCAGCCCGCGCTGCGCGCGCCCCGCGAGCGGCGGCAGCGAAGAAGACCGCCAACGGGGTGTCGGCGCCGAAGGCCTCCGCCGAGCCCGCCGCAGGCGCTGCGCCCGCCCGCAAGCGCGCGCCGGCACGCCGGAAGAAGAGCGACTGAAGCGGAAGAAGCGACCCAGGCAGGACGCCGGGGCGCGGCCCGCGCCCGCCCCGGCGCGTTCGTCTCTTCTGTGGCCGCTGCTTCTGCTGGCGGCCGGCGCCGTCGTCTGGGCAGGCGCGCTGCGCTGCGCGTTCCTGAACGTCGACGACGATCTGTACGTCACGAAGAACCAGCACGTCCTGCAGGGTGTCTCGCCGGACGGCATCGCGTGGGCGTTCACGGCCTTGCACGCCGCAAATTGGCATCCGCTCACCTGGATCTCGCACGAGGTGGATGCGTCCCTGTTCGGGGTGAACCCGGCGGGTCACCACGCAACAAGCGTTCTGCTGCACATCGCGAGCGCGCTTCTGCTCTACGGTCTTCTGCGGGCGCTGCCCGAGACGCGCGGCGCCGCCCCGTTCATCGCGGCGGTGTTCCTGGTGCACCCGGTGCGCGTCGAATCGGTTGCCTGGGTGGCGGAGCGCAAGGACGTTCTGTGCGGGCTGCTCTCGCTGGCGGCCATCGCCTTCTGGGTTCGCTGGGTGCGGAAGCCCGGCGCGGCACGATACACGGCGGCGCTGGTCTGCTTCGCCGCGGCGCTGATGGCGAAGCCGATGGCCGTCACTCTTCCTCTGCTGCTGCTCGTGCTCGACTGGTGGCCGCTGCGCCGCATGCAGGGCGGCACGCCGCCCCTGCGCCTGCTGACCGAGAAGCTTCCGTTCTTCGCGCTCTGCGCCGTGAGCAGCGTGCTCACCGTGAAGGCACAGCAGGCCGGCGGCGCGCTGCGCGATCTGGATTCGATCACCGCAGGCTCGCGCGTCGCCAACGCCCTCGTCTCGACGGTGGATTACCTTCGGATGACCTTCTGGCCCTCGGGGCTCGCCGTGTTCTACCCGCACCCCGAAGGCGCGACGCCGGGCGCGTGGGCGGCGCTGGCCGCCGTTCTGCTCGCGGCGCTGACTGCGGGAGCGATTCTGCTGCGCCGGTCGCACCCGTATCTGCTGGCCGGGTGGCTGTGGTTCCTCATGGGTCTGCTGCCGGTCATCGGTCTCGTGCAGGTCGGCGCGCAGGCGCGCGCGGACCGGTATCTCTACCTCCCGCAGCTCGGCCTGATCGTCGCTATCGCGCTCGGGGGGGCGGCGCTGCTCTCACGCGCCGGAGCCGGCGTCCTCGCCGCGCGTGCCGCGGCGATCGTCGTGGTCCTCGCGCTGTCGCTCGCTGCCGTGAGGCAGGTCGGCTACTGGAAAACGTCGGTGACGCTCTTCGAACGGGCGATCGCCGTGACCGGGGACAACTGGTTCGCGACCTACAACCTGGGGCAGGCGGTGGAGACCGCGGGCGATCGCACGTGCGCCGAGCAGCTCTTTCGCGAGACGCTGCGCATCAATCCGAAGTCGGGCGCGGCGGCCAACAGCCTGGGCGGGCTGCTGATCGACCGCGGGGCGCCGGCCGAGGCAGTTCCGATCCTCGAGGCGGCGCTGAAGATCCGGCCGCGCTACGGCGCGCTGCACAACAACCTGGGTCTCGCCTACCTGCGCATGGGGCGGGAGACCGAAGCGATCCCGATCCTCGCGGAAGCGAGCCAGTTGATCCCGGACGACGCGCTTGTCTGCAGCAATCTGGGGGTCGCCCTCGCGACAGTGGGCCGCCTCGACGAGGCGCGCACCGCCTTCGAGGAGGGATTGCGCCGCGACCCGCAGAGCGCCGAGGCGCACTACAACCTGGGGCGTCTCTTCCAGCTCCTGGGAAAGCCAGATCTCGAAGCGCAGCACCTGCGCGAGGCGCTGCGCCTGCGCCCCGGTGACGCCGAGGCCGCGGAGCGCCTGCGTGTGCTGGCGGCGCAGGGCCTCTGACCGACGGTTCCGATGCGAGATCCGGACTGGCGGCCGGTCAGGCCGGCCAGGCGCCCCGCAGGCGCTCGGCGAGGCGGGTGTATCTCCGGCGGATGCGGTCGTTGCGCACGGCGGCGCCCAGCGCGCGCCGCGAGCCCACGATCACGACCAGGCGCTTTCCGCGCGTGACGGCGGTGTAGAGCAGATTCCGCTGCAGCAGCATGAAGTGCTGCGTGTGCAGCGGCAGCACCACCGCCGGGTACTCGCTGCCCTGGGACTTGTGCACCGAGCAGGCGTACGCGAGCAGCAGGTCCGCGGCGTCCGAGGCCTGATACGAGAGCGTGCGCTCGTCGAAGCGGACCCGCAGCGCGCCGCCCGCCTCCACCGCGACGACGCGGCCGATGTCGCCGTTGAACACCTCGAGCTCGTAGTTGTTGCGCGTCTGCATTACCTTGTCGCCCGCGAGGAACGAGCCGCGCGGCCGTGCGCCAGGACCGGCGGCGGGGTTCAGGTCCGCCTGGAGCACGCCGTTCAGGTTCGATGCGCCCAGATCGCCGCGGTGCATGGGCGTGAGGACCTGGATGTCCTCGACGGGATCGAGGTGAAATCGGTTCGGGATGCGCGCCGTGACCAGCTCGCGGACTGTCTCGAGGATCGCCGCCGGCTCCTCACGCGGAATGAAGAAGAAGTCGCGCCCGGCGGCCTCGGACTCCGTCATCTCGGGCATCTCGCCGTGCAGGATGCGATGCGCGTTGCGCACGATGGCGCTGCCCTCGCCCTGCCTGAAGATCTCGATGAGCGCGCGCACCGGCACCACGCCCGAGGCGATGAGATCGCGCAGCACCGACCCCGGACCGACCGAGGGGAGCTGGTCCGCATCCCCCACGATAACGAGCCGCGCCGTCGCAGGCAGCGCCGTCAGCAGGCGATGCATGAGGCCGATATCCACCATCGACGCCTCGTCGAGCACCACGCAGTCGGTCTCGAGCGGCCGCGCGACGCCGCGCGCGAACTGGCGCTCGACGGGGTTGTACTCGAGCAGCCGGTGAATCGTCTTCGCGGGACGGCCCGAGGTCTCGCTCATCCTTCGGGCCGCGCGGCCGGTCGGCGCGCACAGGGCGATCCGCTGCTGCTTCCGCTCGAGGATCCGGATGATCCCGTTCACGAGCGTCGTCTTGCCCGTGCCGGGCCCGCCGGTGATCACGACGACGCGCTCGGTGAGCGCCGCGCGCAGCGCATCGCCCTGCGCGGGGGCGAGCGAGATCTTCTGCCGCGCCTCGAACCAGCGCACGGCGGCGGGCGCGTCGAGCTGCAGCGCGGGGCGCGGCGATTCCAGCAGCCCGCGCAGCCGCGCCGCAACGCCGGTCTCCGCCGCGTGCAGCGCCGGCAGGAACGCGAGGTCCCCCTCGAGGATCAGCTCGCCGCGCCCGATTCCGGACTCCAGCGCCGTCTCGAGCAGCCCCGCCGGCGGGGCCTCGCCGTCGCCGGTGAGCAGGGCGCCGGCGCGTTCCAGCAGCTCGTCGCGAGGCAGCAGCACGTGCCCCTCGTCCGCCGCCTCGTGCAGGACGTGCGCGAGCCCCGCTTCCATCCGCGCGGGGGCGTCGCGCGGAATCTCGAGGCGGGCGGCGATCCGGTCCGCGGTGAGAAAGCCGATCCCGGCGACGGCGGTCGCCAGGCGGTACGGGTTCTCGCGCACACGGTCCACGGCGCGCTCCCCCCAGGCCTTCACGATCCGCACCGAATGCGCGGGCGAGATGCCGTGCGATGAGAAGAAGATCACGGCGTCGCGCAGCACCGACTGCTCGCGCCACGCCGCCTTGATCGCCGCCAGACGATGGCGGCCGATCCCCGGCACCTCGAGCAGGCGCTTCGGCTCGGTCTCGATGACCGACAGCGCGCGCACGCCGAAGCGCTCCACGATCCGCTTCGCCATCCCGGGGCCCAGACCGGGCACGAGCCCCGAGCCCAGATAAGCGGCGATCCCGTCCGCGGTCGTCGGGCGGAGCGCAAGAAACGACTCGACGCGGAACTGGCGCCCGAAGCGGGTGTCGGTCTCCCAGCGGCCGGTGAGACGCACGCTCTCGCCGGGACGCAGACCAAGCAGTGTTCCGACGGCGGCGATCTCGGGCGCCGCGGCGCCGGGCGGGCGGATCGCCGCGACTCCCCAGCCGCTCTCGGGATTCGTGTAGATGAAGTGGTGAACGACGCCTTCGACGGTTCCGGGGCCCGGACTACTCTCCGGCTTCACGGCCGTCAGGGTCGGCGTCCGCTCCGGTCTCGGCGCTGCTCTTCTCCAGGTCGAGGATCTGGCCGTCCAGATACGGCTTCGTGGTGTAGCTCTGCACGCTTTGCAGCCGGCGCAGGTGCGTCACCGCCTTGTCGCCGTTCTCGAGGATCTTGTCCACGAGCCGGCGGTGCGGGTCCGCCTCCTCGAGACGCCCCTGCAAGAGCTGGAGCGTCCCCATCATCACCGTGAGCGGCTGGCTCATTTCGTGAGCCGCGGCGCCGGCGGTGGCGAGCGCCACGCGGTCGCGCTCGGCGCGCAGCAGCTCGTCCTGCATCTTGCGGATGCGGAGCTGGGCATGCACGCGCGCGACGACCTCGCGCGGGTTGAACGGCTTCGTCAGATAGTCGTCGGCGCCGAATTCGAACGCCTTGACCTTGTCGCGCGCCTCGGACAGGGCCGTCAGCAGAATTACCGGCAGCGCCTCGAACCCGTCGGTCCGCCGCAGCGCCTGCAGCACCGAGATGCCGTCGCGCTTCGGCATCATCACGTCCATCAGGATGAGGTCGGGCTTCTCGCGCAGCGCCATGGCGAGCGCTTCCTCGCCGTCGCCCGCCACCAGCACCTCGAGCATCTCTTTCTCGAGGATGAACGACAGCGTGCGCCGGATGTGAGGCTCGTCCTCCGCCACGAGGACGCGCGTGGCGCGCTGCGGGGCTTCCATGTAAAGGGATTCTAGGTTCGCGCCGGAAGGGTGTCCATAAGCGGCGGGCGGTGACACCGGGCCGCTTTCACGCCAGAATGCGCGGGTCCCACGGCGTCTATGATCGAAATCAGGGCCTGGAGCCCCGACAACGGCCTGCGTGAAGGCCTGCCGCAGCCGGACCTGCCCGCGCTGCTGTCCTCTCCCTCGGAGTATGTCTGGGTGGACATGGCGGGGAAGAATTCGGGCGCGTCCGAGAAAATCCTGCGCGAGGTGTTTCACCTGCATCCGATGGTCGTGGAGGACTGCCTCTCCACCCGCCGCCATCCCAAGGTCGAGGGGTTCGACGGATACGTCTACCTGATCACACATGGAGTGGTGCAGCGCTCGACGGTGCGCGAATTCGCGACGCGCGAGCTGGACAGCATTCTGGGTGACCGCTGGCTCGTCACCTACCACGAGCCGGGCTCGCGCAGTGTGCTCGAGGCGGTGGAGCACCTGCGGCGAAATCCGGCCGCGCTGCTCGGCAAGGGCCCGGATCGGCTGCTCCACGTGATCCTCGATGCGCAGGTGGACCAGTGGACGGCGGTGCTCGACCTGTTCGACGAGCGGGTCGCCCATCTCGAGAACCGGATCTTCACCGAGCATGGAAAGAAGATCCTCGACGAGATCTTCGACGTCCGCCGCTCGGTCATGCGGCTGCGCCGGATCTCCACCCATCAGCGCGAGACTCTGCTGCGCCTTTCGCGGCGCGACTTCCCCCAGATCCGCGCCGAGACGACGCCGTATCTGCGCGACGTGTACGACCACCTGGTGCGGGTTTCGGACCTGGCGGAGCTGTACCGCGAGCTGGTCGCAGGGGTTCTGGAGGCGTATCTCTCCGTCCAGAGCAACCGGCTGAACGAAGTGATCCGCGTGCTCACCGTCTTCGCGACGATCTTCGTTCCGATTACGTTCATCACATCGCTCTACGGGATGAACTTCAGGTTCATGCCGGAGCTGGAGTGGCGGTGGGGATATCTGTGGGTCTGGGGCATCATGATAAGCGTCTCCGGAGGGCTCTGGCTGTGGATGCGCCGCAAGGGACTGCTCTGACGCGCCGCGCCGGCATGATGGCGGCGGGCCTTGCAATCGCGGGGGCCCTGGCCGCGACCCCGGCCCCCGTCCCGGTGGTGCCGGTGACGCCTCAGGCCGACGCCTCGGGGTTCCTGGTGCTGCCGATGAAGGGGCTGCGGGCGGTGGAGCTCACCGTCGAGGAAAAGGCCCGCATCGAGGTGCGCGTGCGGCGCGACGCCGAGGGGCGATTCGTCGCGCGGCGGCGGCCGCCGGAGGCGACGGGCCCGACGGCCGGCGAGCCGGTGAAGTTCGACTTCTCGAAGGAGAAGGGCACCCTCTACATCGACAACGTCGCCCTGGAAGGGCCGCCGCCCGAGACGCCGGTGTCGATCGTGATCGAGGTGCCCCTTCGCGCCGCGCTGCGCATCGACGGCGGCAACGCCGACGTGACGATCACGGGGCCGGACCGCCTGCCGATTCCGGAAGCCCTGCCGGCCCCACCGCCGCAGGGCGCGGCGCCGGCAACCGTGACGAACTCAATCGGCGGGCCGGCGGACGGGCCCAACCCGCGGACCGGCGTCTCGGTGGGCGGCACCGTCACCGGCCCTGCGCCGGCGGCGCCAGGCACGCCGGGTTCGGGCGCGTCCGCGACTGCGCCACCCCAGCCTGCAGGCGCGGCGATCGAGGTCGAGCTGAGCGGCAGCGGCACGTTCCGCGCCACCGACCTGACCGGGGCCCTCACGGTCACGCAGGCCGGCGGCGATATCTCGGTCACCCGCCTCGCGGGCCGGACCCTGATCAAGGCAGGCACCGGGTCCGTTCACGCGTCGTCGATCCAGACGCCGCTCGCCATCGAAGGCGCCGGGGACGTCGACGTCTCGACGCTGTTCGCCGGGCTCGACATCCGCCGCGCGAGCGGGCGCGTGCGCCTGCGCGCCATCGGCGGCGACGCCCGGCTGACGATCGAGCAGGGCGACCTGGAGGCCGAAGAAATTCGCGGCCGCCTGGAAGCGCGCCTCACGCGCACCGTCGCGCTGATCCGCGACGTCACCGGCGCCTCGATGGTCAACGGCGAGGAGGCCGACCTCACGCTGGAGCGGCCGACGGGCCCGTCGCAGGTCCGCGCCACCGGCGGGTCGGTGCGCATCCGCGACGCACGCGGAACGCTCGACGTATCGGGCGATGCCGACTCGATCGAGATCGCCGGGACGGCGGCGACGACGACGGTCAACTCGAACGGGCGCCGCGTGCGCGTCTCGGAAACGCGCGGCCCCCTGACGATCCAGGCGGCGGAAGGCGACATCGAGGTCGACCAGGCGATGAACGCCGTAAATCTCGTGGCCCCCAAGGGGCGCGCCACGCTCTCGGGCTCGCCGCGCATCGCGCGCGTCACCGGCTACGAAGTCGAGGCGACCCTGACGAACGCCATCGAGGCCGCGGCGGAGCACTACTACACCGGCAAGAGGCTGGTGACGGTGGATCTGCCCGGCGGCAAGTACGACATCAAGGTCCGGGCCGGCGGCGAGATCGAAAGCGACTTTCCGTTCGAGAACCAGTCACGGCCGCAGATCCCCGGCCGGCCTGCGCGCGACGCCACGGCCGCGCCGCCCCCGCCCCCCGCGGGCGCCCCCGAAGGCATCGGCGTCTTCAACAGCACCCCCCAGCAGATGCCGCTGCCCCCGAAGCCGGGCGCGGTGCAGGCGGGACGCCAGGGAGCGCGCCTCACGATCGTCTGCGACGGAGACGTCGAGATCAACGAGGGATGAAGCTCGCCCTCGCGCAGATGACCTCCACCGCCGATCGCGCGGCGAACGTGGAGGCGGCGCGCGGGTTCTGTCTCGAAGCGGCCCGCGGCGGGGCCGACCTGGTGGCGCTTCCCGAGAACGCGTTCCATCTGCGCAGCGAGGGGGAGCGCGTGCTCGAGCCGGCGCCGCTCGCCGGTCCCCTGATCGGCGAGTTCCGCGCGCTCGCGAGGCAGCAGGGGATCTGGCTGCTGCTCGGCAGCGTTCCCGAGCCGGCCCCCGCGGCCGGCGGCAAGGTCTTCAATACGTCGGTGCTGATCGATCGCGCGGGTCAGCTCGCCGCGATCTACCGGAAGATCCATCTCTTCGACATCGCGATGCCGAACGGCCCCGTGCTGCGCGAGTCCGACTCCGTCGCCGGCGGGGAAGAGGTCGTGGTCGTCGAAACGGAGTTCGGAGCGGCGGGGCTTTCGATCTGCTACGACCTTCGGTTCCCGGAGCTGTACCGGCGTCAGGCCCGCCTCGGAGCGCGCCTGCTCTTCGCGCCGTCGGCGTTCACCGCGAAGACGGGGGAGATGCACTGGCACCTGCTGTGCCGTGCGCGCGCGGTCGAGAACCAGTGCTTCGTAATCGCACCGGCCCAGTGGGGACGCCATTCCGAGACGCGTCAGTCGTACGGCCACTCCCTCGTCGTGGATCCGTGGGGCAAGGTCGTGGCCGAAAAGGCCGATGGAACGGGGCTACTCTGGTACGAGCCGGACTTGTCCGAAATAGACCGGTTCAGGGCGGCGCTGCCGGCGCTTTCTGGAAGGAAACCCTGGCTGGGCGGTTAGCTGAGTTTCTTAAACCTCCATGCCTCACAAGGGTGATTTTTTCCGATTTTTCCGCTTGACATACGTATTCCATAACGTATTGTCGCCCTGTAGCCTGAACCAATGATGATCGACGAAATCGACGGCGCGATCCTCGAGATCCTGCAGCGCAACTGCAAAACGCCCCTGGCGGAGATTGCGGAGCGCGTGGATCTCTCCGTGCAGTCGGTGAGCGAGCGCGTGCGCAAGCTCGAGGCGCGCCGCGTCATCCGCCGCTACGCCGCCATCGTCGATCCGCTGCCGCTCGGGCGGGACATCACGGCATTCATCCACGTGCTGCTGGAGCATCCGCGCTTCGACGCCGGGTTCATCCAGGCGGTCGGCGCGATCCCCGAAGTGCTCGAGTGCCACCACGTCGTCGGTCAGTATTCCTATCTGCTGAAGGTGAAAACGACCAACACGCGGGCTCTCGAAGACCTGCTCGCGAACAAGATCAAGTCGGCCGGGGGGGTGCGCGAAACCATGACGGTCGTCGCGCTCTCGACGTCGAAGGAAGAAACGGCGCTGCCGGTTCCGGCGGCCGCCGCGCCCGCCGCGCTCGCGCGGCCCTGAGGAACGAGGAGACACCGATGCCCCTCTGCATCTATCTGGACGGACGGTACGTCGGCAGCCGCGAGGAGGCGAACGTGTCGCTCTTCGACCACGGCCTTCTCTACGGCGACGGCGTCTTCGAGGGCATCCGCATGTATCACGGGCGGATCTTCCGGATGGAGCAGCACCTCGACCGGCTCGAGCGCTCGGCGCGCGGGATCGCGCTCGACCTTCCCATGACGCGCGACCAGATCGTGGACGTGCTGATGGAAACGGTCCGGCGCACCGGGCTCGACGAGGCCTATATCCGGTTGATCGTCTCGCGCGGCCCCGGCGACCTGGGCATCGACCCGCGCAAGTGCGCCAGGTCGGCCGTCTACCTCATTGCCGACAAGATCAAACTGTATCCGCAGGAGAAGTACGACAAGGGGCTGAAGGTCATCACGGCGTCCACGCGCCGCAGCCGTCCCGACACGCTGAACTCGCAGATCAAGTCACTGAACTACCTGAACAACATCCTGGGGCTGCAGGAGGCGACGCGGCAGGGCGCCGACGAGGCGATCATGCTCAACGACGCCGGCTACGTCACCGAGGCGACCGCCGACAACGTCTTCGTGATCCAGGGGCAGTCGCTGCTGACCTCGCCCGCCTACCTCGGCCTGCTCGAGGGGATCACGCGCGGCGTGGTGATGGAAATCGGCCCGCGCGTCGGCCTGAAGGTCGAGGAGCGCCCGCTGGTCATGCAGGACATCTACACCGCCGACGAGGTCTTTCTCACCGGCACCGGGGCCGAGCTGGTTCCGGTCGTCGAGGTGGATGGCCGCGTGATTGCCGGCGGCACGCCGGGTCCGCTGTTCCGTCAGCTCCTGCGCGAGTTCCGCGAGCGCACCAGGTGGGACGGCGTGCCGGTGCAGCCCGCGGCTCAGTCGGTGCGGACGTCCGCGAAACTGCGCGCGGAGGCGGCCGCCGAGCCGCTCCCGTCTCCGGGCCGCTGATCGCCGGACATCGAGAATCCGGTGCTCCAGCCCTGAGGTTCTAAGGCCTCCGCGCGCCACGGCCAGGGGGGGGACGAATGGCAGTCCAGGAAGAGTTGCTCGAATTCGTGCGTGACGCGCTCGCCCGGGGGCAGTCGCGCGAGCGCATCGAAGCAGTGCTCCGGCAGGCAGGCTGGCCCGTCGAGCAGATCACGAAGGCGGTCTCGGCCTACGCGACCGTGGATTTTCCGGTGCCCGTTCCACGGCCGAGACCCTACCTCTCCGCGCGCGAGGCGTTCTTCTATCTGCTGATGTTCTCGGCCCTGTATCTGACCTGCTATTACCTGGGCTGTTTGTTGTTCGAGTTGATCAACCGGGCCTTTCCCGATCCTCTGCAAGCGGTCAGCGGCGGCTATTCACCCGCATACGATTCCGGCGAGATGATCCGCTGGCCCATCGCGAATCTCCTCGTGGCGTTTCCGGTCTACTTGTGGATCTCGTGGGTGACCGGTCGCGCCCTTGCCGCCGATCCGAGCAAGAGAGGCTCGAAGATCAGGCGCTGGCTGACTTATCTCACGCTGTTCGTCGCAGCGGGGTTCGTGATCGGCGACGTAGTGACCCTGATCTACTACTTCCTGGGCGGGGAGATGACGGTGCGCTTCACCCTCAAGGTGCTGACGATCGGGGTCATCGCGGGGGCCGTCCTGGGCTATTACCTCACGGACCTTCGCCGCGAAGAAGTCGAAACAGCGTGATGAGCGGGCCTGGCGGCCGCAGGCTGGTTTTCTATTTGTCCTTCGCCGTCGTCGTGCTTGCTGTCGGCGCGGGACTCGTCGTGCTCGGTCCGCCTGCGAGAGCGCGCGCCCGTCGGCTCGACGGGCAGCGAGTCGGGGATCTGCGAAACCTCTCCAATGCCCTCGACCACTATGTCGACAAACGAGGGGCACTGCCGCGGACACTCTCGGAGCTCGAAGGCGAGCCGTGGATGAGGCTCCGCATCACCGATCCGGTGACCGGGCAAGAGTATCGGTATCGCGTTCTTGACGAGCATCGTTGCGAGTTGTGCGGCACCTTCGATGCCGCCTCCGGTCCCGAGGACGGCTCCAGAGTGGTCGATTTCTGGCGTCACGAGGCCGGGGAGAAGTGCTTCGAGCTTCGGCCCGATTCGAAGTGACTACGGGTCGTGGCCGTTCGCAGCCCACGCCGGCCACCCGGCGACCTTCTGCGTGTCGATGATCGTGCTGAGGATCGGCCGCCGCTACTTCGCGATGACCGACGCCACGAACCTCTCTGGATCATACGGCCGCCACGCCGGCACGGCGTCGTGGCTCGTCCAGAGTCGAATGCGCCCCGAGAGATGGGAGGCATACTCCTCAACTCGCTCGGTCGTCATGACATGCCCGTCATCTCGCAGACGCCCCGACTTGATTGCCTTCATCAGTTCACGAAGATAGAGGTCGTGGCTACCAAGAAACGTGACCCAGAGAGCTCCGTCGTCCAGATCAACGTGAACCTCGAACTCGAGCAGCCGCATTGTGTCAGGGTTGCGGTATGCGTCGGAGACGGTCAGGGTCAGCTCATGGCGATCGGCAGCCCATTGCGCATCTGCAATCTCGCTGCGAAGCATCGCTCCGTCTTCGCGCTGAAGAGCGGCCAGGTCTGAGGCTGGGATCGAAAGCGAAATACCCAGCGGGACGTTTGACGCGACCTCCTCGAGAAGGATCTGGCGGCGTCCGTCAGGACTCCGATATCCGGAGCCCGTCGCGACATCCCGGGACTTGACGATCGTTGCGAAGGCGGCCTGCTCGGCATTGTCGGTTCCGTAAAGAAGCTGCTCGTCCCGCCCATCAGCATCAAGATCGCCCAGGGGCATCGACCAGGCGCGCCCCATGTTCCAGTAATCCAGCAGGACATCGTGCGGCCCGGTAGGGTCGAACACGAGTATCTGCGCGGGAAACTGGCGCGTACCGGACACCGAGATCAGGACCTCGTCACGCAGTCCGTCACCGTCGAACTCTGTCAAAGCTGCTGAAGTAATGAAGAATTCCTGCTCGAATGAGGCGCTTCCGACCTGCTGCAGCGGGGGGCAGGGCGTTCCGGACTGAAGAATCGGTAGCGCGAGTCGCTTCACCACCCGTGCTTCAGGGCCATGTACGTACAGCAGACTGCACGAGCAACGGGTGTAGTAGGCACACGTCGCGAGAACAGCCCCCGCATCCGGCCAGAGCTCCGGCCGAAGGGGCACGAGACGAATCGTCCCTTCAAACCCCGACTCAGGGATCCCTGCCTGGATGTTGGAGAGTCCATTCACCAGCTCATCCCACGCAGGGAGGCTTCTGCCGCCAAAGTCCACGACGGCGATTCGTGAGCCCGACTGCTCGATTCGGTGGGGCGGTCCCGTCGTGGCGGCATCCGGCCCGATCTGGAACCCACGTGCCAGAAACAGGAGCACGAGGATGACTCCAAGCGCTGCGGGCAGCCGGGCCGCCCGGGCCAGCGCGGAGAGGCGCGCTGGGACCCGAGGCTCGACACGGGTCTCCACTGCAGAGGCCCCTGTTGGCTCTGGGCGAGCGGTCGCAGCAGCTTGGACCGGGTCGCCAACCTCGCAGGCGCCGACAGAGTACCCGGGATTTGAGAGGACGAGGCGGACTCGCTGATCCGCCGGGGCCTCGGCGTAGACGCTCGAGAGGGTCAGGCGCAGTCGCCGCACGGTCTCCCTGGTGGCATCCAGTCCTTCGCGCTCCGGGCCGTTGCCAAGCAGTCGGGACAACTGTGCGTTGGACAGCACCCGGCCCTGCTGGCTCGCCTCAAACATGCAGCGGAGTGCGCTGGCCTGACTCTCCGCACCTCTGAGTCGTGAAGCCCGAAGCAGCCAGTCCAGATGCTCTACCACCCGCTGGTCGCTGAGCGACAGCTCGATCACGGCAGCCCCACCCCCATCTGGAACTCGGTGTCAGTGGCCAGTTTAGCCCACGTCATGGACGCAATGGACTCCCCTTCAGTGCGAGTCCCGAGTAAGAGAAGCCAGATTCGAGATGGAAGTGGCCGAGAGCGAAGCGGTGGAAAAGTGATCACAGCGGACGGCTGGAGAACAAACCGCGGAGTTGCCCAACACCGGCCTGTGGATCCTGCCGGACCCGTGGACGTCGCTCGGCGGCGCCGGCCACGGGCCCCACAGGCACTACTGCTACTGGTCTCTCTTACCAACCAGGGGGGAATCAGCGTGCCAGAGGGGGGGATATCGGGTTCCAGTTCACAGATCGTATCGACGTCGCTTCGTGCTCATCGGGAGCTTCCTGTTCGGAGCATCCCAAGCTCCGAACAGGGTCCACCGAAATGGGGGAAGCCAACTATGGCACCGCGTGTGCCGATTCAGGAGGGAAGTTCACATGTCGACAACAGCAATTAAACGCGTTGTGACGGGCCTGGTGGCCGGCATCCTGGCTGCAGCGGCCTCGACTGCGCATTCCGGTGATGGTGAACACTCATTCCGGCCATCGTGAACGCTGATCGGAGCGCAGCGACGGCTGTTTGATTCCCGGTATCGCCTCCTATAGGCAGTTCGAGGACATCTTACCCCCG
>Ga0187894_10000144_pt1 | contig 91249 bp, 90 predicted proteins | sample GBC1701081metaG_FD_136650 | JGI IMG/M metagenome (GOLD analysis project Ga0187894, IMG submission 136650) | White microbial mat communities from a lava cave in the Kipuka Kanohina Cave System on the Island of Hawaii, USA - GBC170108-1 metaG ...
ATGGTCTGATCGATACTTTCTCTCACCTGTGGCGTTGTGAGAGTCGTGAACGGTACCAACGCGATGGTACGAATCTGATAGCGCGGCAATTCCCCGGACGATTTTGTGGTCACTTTCGACCCGCTGCAGCCGACTAGGGCTAGCACGAGAACCGTCAGCGTGAGCGCGTGAGGCGTCAGGCGTAAGGCGACGGTTCGCTTGTTTCGTAATTTAATCACACCACCCCTCACGCCGAAACCACTGGCGGCTATGCATGCCAGGATCCAAAATTTTTGATCAATCGTAACCCGACGTCCTGACTCTTTTCAGGATGGAACTGACAGGCCACCACATTGTCCCGCCAGATACTTGAGACAAACGTCAACCCGTAATCCGTCGTAGTTGCCGCAATAGGTTTATTAGAGGGATCGACATAAAACGAATGCACGAAGTACCAGTACGCCCCGTTGGGGATCCCTTCGAACAGGGGACAGGGTCGCTCGATCGTGACGTTGTTCCAACCCATGTGAGGCACCTTCAACCCTTGGTCGGCAGCAAATCGTTTGACCTTGCCGGAGATAATGCCGAGACCCCTGTGGGTCCCAAATTCCTCACTTTCCTCAAACAACAATTGGAGCCCCAAGCAGATTCCCAGAAATGGTTTCCCCGATTGAATCGCCGTGCGAATCGGTTCCGCCAGCCCGTAGCGTTCAACATTGCCCATGCAATCGCCAAAGGCACCAACCCCAGGCAGCACGACATGACTCGCATTCCCAATCACGTGCGGATCACGCGTCACCACCGCCTGATGCCCCACCGCCTCAAAGGCCTTGGAGACACTGCGGAGGTTGCCCATGCCGTAGTCGATGATCGCAATCATAGCCACTCCGTGCAGGCAAGGAGCTTGAGGCTAGAGGAGGGAAGGCTCCTAGTTCTGCTCTCGCCCGTTACCCCGCACCCTAGCCTAGCCGTAAGGCTGTAACAATACCGCAACCAGATCTGCCCCGCCACTCATCACTTTTGAAATGGGAAGGGGGACAGACAACATATGGTCTGTCCCCCTTTGAGTCGTTAGACTGAGCCGTCAGGCTTTAGACATTCGACGTGACTACAGCATCCCCTTCGTCGAGAGCACCTTACCTGCCAACCTCTCTTCCAGCATCGTGGCTTGATCCAGAGCTTTGGCGAGCGCCTTGAAGATGGCTTCCATGATGTGGTGCGGATTGCGGCCGTACATGAGATTCACGTGGAGATTCAAGCCACCGTGGGTGACGAAGGCCTGGAAGAAATCTTCGAATAATCCTAGGTCGAAGGCTTTGATCTTCCGATCCGTCAGCTTGACGTTGTAGACGAGATAGGGCCTGCCACTGAGGTCGACGGTTACTTGCGCCAGCGTTTCATCGAGCGGCGTTGAAGCAAATCCAAATCGCTTGATGCCTGCCTTCTCGCCGAGGGCCTGGCGCAGAGCTTGGCCCATGACGATGCCGACATCCTCCACCGTGTGGTGCTCGTCGATATCGATATCGCCTTTGGCCTGGACCGTCAGGTCGAAGAAGCCATGCTTGGACAACAGCTCCAGCATGTGATCGAAAAAGCGAATCCCGGTGTCGATCTTCCCTTGGCCGCCGCCGTCCAGCGCCCATTCGACCAGGATATCCGTCTCTTTCGTGGCACGGTGAATCGACGACTGTCGAAGTGCTGAACCGTTCTTCTTCATGAGAACCTGCTCTGGGCTGATTTCGCGTGGGCATCGAACCCTTCGATATGGGCCAACCGAACGAGATGATCTTTCACCTTGCTCAACTCCTCGCGCGTGTAGTGCACGATATTACTGACCTTAATGTAGTCGTGGACGGAAAGGGCCGAAAAGAAACGCGCCGTCCCTCCGGTCGGCAGGACATGATTCGGGCCGGCGACATAATCTGCAACCGACGGAGGAGTGTATCGACCCAAGAAGAGCGCCCCCGCGTGCCGGATTTTCTCTAAATAATCAAACGGCTCATCGACCGAGAGGGTCAAATGTTCCGGGGCAATCTCGTTGGCTACCACGATGGCTTCCTCCATCGTGGTGACAACGAAGGCCACAGAATGGCGCGCGATGGACTTCGCTGCGATCTTTTCCCGTTGGAGCCCTTTCAACTGGCTGCCGATGAGTTCCACCACATCCTTCGCCAACTGAGCCGATGTGGTGACGAGATAGACCTGCGCATCTTCGTCATGCTCTGCTTCGCAGAGAAGATCGGCCGCGATATGCGCTGGTTTGGCGTCGCCATCCGCGATGACGAGCAGTTCGCTCGGACCTGCCACCATGTCGGTTCCGACCGAGCCGTAGAGGAGCCGTTTGGCCGTCGCGACATAAATATTGCCGGGGCCTACGATTTTGTCGACGCGTTGGATCGTCTTTGTCCCATAGGCCATCGCTCCGATGGCTTGCACGCCTCCGACACGATAGATCTCCGTGACCCCGGCGATGTCGGCTGCGACCAGTAAGTAAGGATTGATCGGGCCTTTTTGTGGCGGCGTACACATCACCACACGGAAGACGCCCGCGACCTTGGCCGGAATTGCGCACATCAAGACCGATGAGGGATAGACCGCCTTGCCCCCCGGCACGTACACCCCGACTGCATCGACCGGCGTGACCACCTGCCCCAGCGTCGCCTCGTTGTCATGATACATCCAGGTCTTGATGCGCTGGCGTTCGTGGAACGCCGTGATCCGCTTGGCTGCAAACCGGAGTGCGTCGCCCTCGTCTTTCCGGATGTAGAAGTAGGCCTCTTTGATCTCTTCGGGAGTGATGCGCAGCCCCGTGTCCTTCATGGAGACGCGGTCGAACTGTTTGGTATAGCGGAGGACGGCCTTATCGCCGCCCCGTTCCACGGCTTGCAGAATCGACTTGACCGTCTTCTCGACGGCAGCCCCTTGCACGCGTGCACGCGACGCCACTTTCTTAAGTGCGGGGAGAAAGGCTCGCTCGGTGGAGACCACAATTTTCATCTGGGCATCCGTTTGACCGTTCGACGTGCCCCGCGCGAGGACTTGCGCGGAACGGATGTTCGAGAGCCGGCTGGTGTCCTGCTGACGGCCCGGAGCTTTTTGATCAGCTCTGTGACCACCGCATACTTCAGCTTCAGACTCGCTCGATTGACGACTAATCGGGCCGTGGATTGCGCGATGCACTCCACTTCGACGAGGTGATGCGCCTTCAGCGTGTTGCCGGTCTCAACCAGATCGACGATCCGATCGGCCAGACCGACCAAAGGCGCCAGTTCAATCGAGCCGTACAACTTGACGATTTCAACCGGCACGCCGCGCTGATTGAAATACCGCTCGGTGATCTTCGGATACTTGGTCGCTACCCGAATTTTCGAGGACAGACGGTCGCGTGAGGCCTGCCCCTTGAGCGCAGCGACGGCGATTCTACACGCTCCGAACCCTAAATCCAATGGCTCATATACGTCGCTGTCCTGCTCCATCAAGACGTCTTTCCCAACAATCCCCACATCCGCCGCGCCATATTCGACATAGGTCGGCACATCGGTCGGCCGCACGATCAGGAAAGTCATCCCGATCTCCGGACAGGGAAACACCAGCCGGCGACTCTCGGTGTAGAGGCTGCCCAGCGCATATCCCGCTCGGCGAAAGACGTCCAGCGTGAGATCCAACATTTTCCCCTTTGACAAGGCAATCGTCAGCATGATGTCAGCGAGTCCCGGCTGGAGTCGCTCCCTCTTTATGACGGGTGATCGTCGCACCCAACCCCTGCAGTTTCTCCTCCATCCGCTCATAGCCACGATCCAGATGGTAGACCCGGAGAATCTCTGTCGTGCCGTCCGCCGCAAGACCAGCCAAGACCAATCCGGCGCTTGCACGAAGATCGGACGCCATCACCGGAGCCCCGGCCAACCTGGTCGGTCCCGTTACCACCGCGCGATTGCCTTCGACCTTAATCTCGGCACCCATCCGTCGCAACTCCTCGACATGCATGAAGCGGCTTTCGAACACCGTCTCCGTAATCACACTCGTGCCCTCGGCGGCCGTCATCAAGGCCACCATCTGCGCCTGCATGTCGGTGGGAAACCCGGGATACGGCAACGTCCGAATGTCGATCCCTTTGAGTCGCGCTGCCGCGTTGAGATGTATCCGTTCCTTCTCCACCTGCATCTCGACGCCGGCTTCCCGCAGCTTCATCAGCAATGCGTCCAAGTGATTCGGACGGCATCGATTGAGCGTCACCGCTCCCCGCGTAATGGCTCCGGCCACCAGATACGTTCCTGTTTCGATGCGATCTGGAATGACGTCGTGATCGTTCCCGTGCAACTCACGGACACCTTCGATCGTGATGACATCCGACCCGGCACCCACGATGCGAGCCCCTCGCTTCACGAGAAAATTCGCGAGGTCCACGATCTCCGGTTCCTTCGCGGCGTTTTCAATGACCGTGGTCCCCTGAGCGAGCGACGCAGCCATCATCAGATTTTCTGTTCCTGTGACCGTTGGCGTGTCGCAGTAGATTTGTGCACCCGTCAGACGCTTCGCTTTGGCGCGAATATACCCGTGTTCCATCGAAACTTCCGCACCCATTTTAGCCAGTCCGGTAAGATGGAGATTGACGGGCCGTGACCCAATCGCGCAGCCACCTGGCATCGACACCGTGGCTTCTCCCCATCGCGCCAGCAGCGGCCCCAACACGAGCACGGAGGCCCGCATGGTGTTAACAAGATCGTACGGAGCCTGGGTCGAAGTGATCACCTCGGCGTTAACGAGTGCGCGATTCTCCTCATGGTGAACTTTCGCGCCCAAGATGCTCAACAACTTGCCCATAGTGAGGACGTCCACCACACGAGGCACATTAGTAATGACGCACTCGCCGCCGCCAAGAATGGTGGAGGCTAAGATCGGCAACGTGGCATTCTTCGCGCCACTGATCTGGACCTCCCCTCGAAGCGGTATGCCACCGGTGATGATTGTACGATCCATCGTCTCCGCCCTTGCAGCATGCTGAAACAGTCCGCCAGCTTCGTTCTCGCATCGCTCAGAGGCTCAACGTACCGAAGCGTACGCCTCGCCTCTTCGCTCGCTGCGGCCTTGCTGGACGGCCTTTTTGAGCATCCTGCGGGAAGTCCTCCTCTTGTCCTAAACGTGCAGGCCGGTGAGATTCCGGCGTGCCCACAGAGATTTTCCCGCCACCGATTACGTTCCGACTCGCTCCACGATTACCACACGCTCAAGCCCCGCCTTGTCGTAGACCAGCTGGGGGAATTTATACCCGGATATCTGGTCGACCATCCGGCGCATCGCACGAGCCTGGCCGGCACCTATTTCCATGACCAATGCGCCGCCGGGAGACAGGTATCGACCGACTTCCTGCAACAACCGTTCGTGCAACTCCGTCCCCTGAGGCCCTGCCACCAGCGCACCTCGCGGTTCGAACAGCCGCACTTCCGGCTGAAGCATCGCCCAATCGGCCTCCGCAATATAGGGAGGATTCGAGACGATGACGTCAATGCGCCCTTCCAGCTCTTGCTCCGACAATGGTCCCAGTAAGTCGCCTTCCAACCATGTGATGCGCTCACATACCTCATGGCGCGTGGCGTTCTGCCTGGCGACATCGAGCGAGAGATTAGATATATCGGTTGCAATCACACGCACACGAGGTCTCAGCCGCGCAATCGCCACGGCAATGCACCCGGACCCCGTACAGACATCGACGATGGTAGCCTGTCCCTCGGTGGAAATCCGTTGCGCGACATACTCCACCAACAACTCAGTCTCCGGTCTCGGAACAAACACCGCCGGATTCACGTTAAACTCCAACCCACAAAACTCCTGGGTTCCCAGAATATATTGTAAGGGCTCACGACCAACCCGCCGCTCGACCAGCCTTCTCACAGCCAGCAACTCGGCGTGAGACAGCAGTCGGTCTCGATCTGCGACAACATGATGTGCGGGAAGACGGAGCCCGTGCTCCACTATCCAAAACGCTTCCTGCCCCGCACTCTCGATGCCGGCCAGCTCCAGCATCCGTTGCGCCTCGGCGATCACCTCACTGAGCGTCGCCTGGTCTGCTGACTGCAGGACGGGGCCAACCGCATCCATGTTAAGCAGCTCCCACTTCTTGCTGACGCTGCGCCTTCAAAGCCTGGACGAGTTCGTCGAGGTCGCCCTCGAGCACCTGTTCCAACTTATGCAACGTCACCCCGACACGATGATCTGTCACCCGATTCTGCGGGAAGTTGTAGGTACGAATCTTTTCGCTTCGGTCGCCCGTGCCCACCTGAGCCTTGCGATTCTGCGCGATTTCAGCATCCTGCCTCTCCCGCTCCGCCTCGACGATTCTGGCTCGCAGGGTACGCATCGCCTTGTTGCGATTCTTCAGCTGCGACCGTTCGTCCTGGCAGCTCACCACCACACCGGTCGGAATATGGGTGATCCGCACCGCCGATTTTGTCGTATTGACGCTCTGGCCTCCGGCGCCGGATGAACAGAAGGTGTCGATCCGGAGATCCATGGGATCGATGTGCACATCCACCTCGTCCACCTCAGGCATGACCGCGACGGTGACGGTCGACGTATGAATCCGGCCACTGGCCTCGGTGACGGGGACACGCTGTACACGGTGGACGCCGGCCTCGAACTTGAAGTGACTGTAGGCGCCCTTGCCTTCAATAAGTGCGACGACCCCCTTATAGCCACCGGGCCCAGTTTCTGTGGCTTCGACCACATCGACCTTGAACCCTTTGATTTCGGCATATTTGCCGTACATGCGGAACAATGTTCCGGCAAAAAGCGCCGCCTCATCACCGCCGGCCCCGGCGCGTATTTCGAGGAGCAGGTTCTTTTCGTCTCGCGGGTCTTTGGGAATGAGTAGCTCTTGGGCCTGCTGTTCGATCTCACGCTGCTGGCGTTCGAGCGTGGCGCTCTCCTCCGTTGCCATCTTATGAAACTCGGCCCCGGCTGTGGGATCTGCAAGAATTTGAGCGGCTTCCTCCAACTGCCTTGCGTTGTCTCGATAGGTTGCAAGTAGCTTGGCCACCGGTTCGATATCCATCCGCTCCTTATTTACTTTGTGTAGCTGCGAGGGTTGGCTCACCATAGACGGGTCCATGAGCTGATTCGTCAACTCATCATATCGAGTTGCCAACACTTCCCATTTCTTCAGTAAGACAGCTTCCACGGCCCCGTTTCCCTCTGATTCGCTCTCAGCCACTGATGCACAAAAACAAAGAGACCCTGCCCCTCAGCGAAGCAGGGTCCCTCGTATGGCCTCTTCTCGAGCTACTTGCCTTTCTTCGCGTACTTCTTCTTAAACCGTTCAACGCGCCCTTCGGTATCAACGATCTTCTGCGTCCCCGTAAAAAACGGATGACAGTTTGAACAAATATCAACATTGATATCGCCACCCGTCGATCGGGTCTTATATTTGTTGCCGCAGGCGCAGTGCACCGCAACTTCCCGGTACACGGGATGAATCCCCTTCTTCATAATTCACACTCCCCTGACGTCACAATCATCAGCCTTCGTCCATTCGAAGGCCCGCCACTGTACCCTGTCTCATCAACCAGATACAAGCCGGATATTATCGGTTCATCGACTGCAGGAATTCCTGATTGGTCTTGGTGCCATGCAGCTTGTCCATCAGAAACTCCATGGCTTCCATCGTCCCAAGCGGGCTCAACACCTTGCGCAGAATCCACATCTTGTTGAGACGATCCTTATCCACCAACAATTCTTCTTTTCTCGTCCCGGACTGGCTGATATCGATGGCCGGGAAGAGCCGCTTATCGGCCAGACGGCGATCGAGATGGACTTCCATGTTGCCGGTCCCTTTGAACTCTTCAAAAATAACATCATCCATCCGGCTACCGGTGTCGACAAGAGCTGTCGCCATGATGGTAAGACTGCCGCCGTTTTCGATGTTGCGGGCCGCCCCAAAGAACCGCTTCGGCCTCTGGAGCGCGTTCGAGTCCAATCCTCCCGACAACACCTTGCCGCTTGGCGGCGCAATTGTATTGTAGGCGCGCGCCAGGCGAGTAATGCTGTCCAGCAGCACTACGACATCTTTCTTATGTTCGACCAGTCGCTTGGCCTTTTCGAGCACCATTTCAGCCACCTGAGCATGGCGCTGGGCCGGCTCATCGAAGGTGGAGCTGATGACTTCGGCCTTCACCTGCCGTTGCCAGTCGGTGACTTCTTCCGGCCGCTCGTCGATGAGCAGCACGATTAAGGTTACTTCCTTGTGGTTTTTAAGAATAGCCCGAGCGATGGCCTGCAGCAACATCGTTTTTCCGGTTCGGGGAGCTGCGACGATCAACCCACGCTGGCCTTTGCCGATCGGGGTCGTGAGATCCATCACGCGGGTGCAATATTCTTCACGGTCAAACTCGAGGACCAGACGCTCTTCCGGATAGAGTGGTGTCAGGTTATCGAAGAGGATCTTGTCGCGGGACACTTCGGGATCTTCGTAATTGACCTTCTCGACTTTGAGCAACGCAAAATACCGCTCGCTCTCCTTCGGCGGCCGGATCTGCCCGGACACAATGTCACCTGTGCGCAGATTAAAACGCCGGATTTGAGAGGGCGAGATATAGATGTCGTCGGGACCAGGGAGATAGTTCGAATCGGGAGCGCGCAGAAATCCGAACCCATCAGGGAGCGTTTCGAGCACGCCTTCGCCAAAGACAACGCCGTTGTTCGCCGTCTGCGCTTGTAGAATCGCGAAAATCAATTCCTGCTTTCGCAGATTGGGTGCGCCATCGATCTTCAGATCGCGTGCCACTTCATTGAGATCGGCGATAGATTTTTGCTTCAGCTCGGCGAGATGCATAACTTCCCCCTTCGTTTGTGTCATGAGTATTCTCTCAAGCCCCCGGCTGCATTGTTATCGGCAGCGATCGCACGTGGTGAACCATGGGAAATTGTCCACGGACTGAATAGTATAGTGAATGGTAATGCGTTGGTGATTGTGTCGTGTATATAAGCTAAAAGAGGGTGACCCGTGAGGGACTTACCTGTTTTCGCTCGTCGCTATCAGGGTACGACTCTGTCTCATGGTTGCGGACATCGTTGCAGGCCGGAACTCATGCCGAGCTGACTCGCCTCTGTTCCCTAAGCAATTGTGACTTGCGTCGAGATGCGCCCCGGAAGTCTTGTGTGTGGAGATAACTTTGAATCGAGCTGAGCTAGTGAATGGATAATAACGCGAGCGCGGTTTCTTGTCAACAGGGATATCTCTTTTTTCATACTACCCACTCCGCACTGAGCTAGTCCAGCCGGCCCGGCTTTTCCTGACAACAGCACTGCGCCCATGCCCGCGGTTGCAGCGCAAAAGAATGGTGTGCTAAATGAGAAGCTTCGCGGGGGCATCATGGCGCACGACGACGAACATGGACAACACGAGCGAGTATTTACATTGTCCGAGGCCAATCGCCTCATCCCTCAGCTCAATTCCAATTTGACATTGATTCAGCAAGCCAGGGCCGTCTTGTCACGCACGAAAGAAGATATCAAGAAAGCCAGCGCCCAGGCCGAATATGGCGGGGGCAGTACCGTGGGACACCTCTATATCTTGTGTCTTCAGCAAGTCAGTACGAATCTTCAGGCGATTCAGGAACTCGGCATCCTGGTGAAGGACTTGGATCTCGGCCTCTGTGACTTTCCCTATCTTCATGACGGCCGAGTGGTCTATCTATGCTGGAAGCTCGGGGAGCAAGAAGTTCGCTGGTGGCATGAAACGACCACCGGCTATAAAGATCGCTGCCCGCTAGAGGACCTCGCCTGAGATCTGAATTCTAGCCTGCATTATTCATGAACGCTTCTACTGCAATCGCCGATCCGCTGCTACGACGAGCCCTCGGCCAGCGGGCTCACCCTCGGACACTCACCGTACTGCACGAGTACGCATCGAGTCCTCGCGGCTCCGCGCGCTGGCCTCGGAACGCGGCTCAGCGATTTCGCGACGAACCGTCATGAATAGTGCGGGCTAATTCCTCAACCCTCGAGGCATTTATGAAATTCGTCATACTCGGATTCGACGGTCCCGACGGAGAGGCCAAGCGAAAAATCTATCGCACGGCGCATCTCGCCAAGATGGAACCCCTCGATGCGCAAGGCCGGGTCGTGCTAGCCGGTCCGCTCACGGATAAGACAGGGAGTCTTATCGTCATCGAAGCGGACTCGCTGGAAGACGCGCAACGGTTTGCTCGCGAAGACCCCTATACCGTCCACGGTGTATTTGAACGTGTCGACGTCCACCCATTTACTCAAGTCTTTCCAAAAGAACGTTAGCCCCAGGCATCTCGCTCCATTCCTTCAGCCCTTACTCCATTTGCCCCGCTCCGGTTGCATTGCCCCTTCAGCCATCGCGCGGTATAGTTATCCGAATGGGACTGAACCGACGATTGTTCTATGCGTTTCTTTCTTCCTCCCTCTTCGGGCTCTTACTATGGGGAACCCCTGCAATTAGCACCACCACCACAACCGTCATCGCCGATGGCCGATATGTCATGGCTGATGGCGACACCTTAGCCGGCGCAGAAGAAAAAGTTCTCCAACGAGCCCAAAGAAACGCAGTGGAAGAGGCGGGCGTCTATCTTGAAGCGACATTTCACGATATGGAAAAAGAATCTGGCGGAAGAAGCACACAAACCAGTTCGCTGGAAATCAGAACGATTGCCGCCGCTGTCACGGAAACTGAAATCCTTGAATCCAAACGCTCCTTCGAGTTGGATCGTCCCGTCTTTTTCGTACGCATTCGTGCCACGGTCAACGTGAGCAGTCTGACGGAGGCGATACGCCGACTTCAATCTGACCAGCAACTCGCGCAAAACTTTCGCCAGCTCCAGCAGGAAAATCACCAATTGCGCTCGCAACTGCAAGAGCTTCAACAGCGACCGATCGGCGTCCGAATGCTGGCAATCGATCCGAACGGGAAGTCCGCCTCACACCAACAGGCACGCGCGATGCTCGAGACTGCTCTCCACACATCGAATCTGCGGGACAAGATCCAGTTCAGCACCGACGCCGCCACCCTTGACGATCGCTACGTCGATCCACTGATTGTGCGAGGGCAAACCTATCTCCGACTCGTTTCACTGGCTTTTTCCCAACAGGCTCAGGCATTGGCCTATGCGGACTATCTGGATAAGGCCAGGATAGACTTCGATCGCGCCATCACACTCGACGGCAAGAACGTATGGGCATGGGTTGGGAAAGGAGATGTACTCACATGGTTGAAACAATTGGATGAGGCTGCCGCTGCCTATGAGCAAGCCCTTGAGCTGGATCCGTTTGCCGATATCGCTCGCCAGCCGCTTATAGGCGTATACACGACACAAGCTCGCCGTCAGGCGAACGCCAAATCTTGGCATAGGGCTTTGGCCACACTGAATAAACTCCTGAACACCCAAATGCCTGAAAGCTGGATCCCCTATCAAAAGGAGGCGTATGCACTGCGGAGCGAAATTTATCTCAAGCTGAATCAGCCAGAACGAGCGATTGAAGATCTGTCCACTGTTATTCAGGTCGACCCAACCAATGCTGCCGCCCTTGTGACCAGAGCAAAGCTATATCAAGAACGTTTACAGGGTCGGCTCGCCAAGGATGATCTTGAGCGAGCCTGTGTTCTCGGATCCGTTTCCGCATGTGAGCAATTGCCGTAACCGTGCGCAACATATTGATTTCATGTCAGCATCTCCTACAGCAGCGAGCAGACCTAACGCAGTCTGACGCATACCGATTTGTTTGACAGACTGGACGAGCCGACCCTATAATGCCAACTCCTAAAACGCGAGCTAGATGGGCGCTCTGCTGGGCTGCCGGTGGGCAAAGCCGAGATCTGAGGACAAAAGGCCTAAGTCTTCCAGGTTCAATGGCCCCAAATTTCTCAGGGGTGGGCCTTCTGCGAGGTTGCAGGGGGCACGGAAAAAGCTTAGAGTGAGGACGGCTGAGATCATTGGAAAACCTGTGTTTCTTGTTCGTAAACCGCTTGCCGGAGATTAGTTGTAATGACTCAGTATCGTGTTCTTCCAGGCCCTGAACATTTCCTTCCCCCATCGGCTGCCAGCATGGGCATTCGTTTGCCGAACCCTGGGGAAGCTCACATCAACGGAGTAATCGTCCCAGAGGAAAAAGCCTACGAGGAAGCGGCAAAACAATTCCTCATGGCCAAAGTACCGACTCTCTTCCCAGGCCCCTTAGTTCTGTGGGCCTGGAACGAGAAGGCGGCCAAGAAGGCCACGGCCATCCGCCATTTGTACAACACGCTCAAGGAATGCGTGCAGCTCGGACAAACGCCCATGCTAATCCCGATGCCGGACTATCGCCCCAAGTACCCCAAAATTAATCCTGAAGTCGAGATCAATCCCAACCACCCGAATCTGACCATCTGGCACAATAAAATCGATTGCTGCATGTTCATCGGGGTTCACTGCCATCAAGCGAATTTGTCGCTCAAAATCATTCGGGGAGGCACGTCCTGCTACACAATTGCTATGTGCGCTCAAGCCGGCCATGAAGATGCGATGCTATCATTCCGCGACGCATCCGTCGAAAAGATTATGAATCTGGCCGATGCCGTAAAAAGATTGAAAGGGACGGTTAAACCACGGCTGACGTCAGCCAAGAGCGGAGCCTCAAACTGAGGGACACCATTTGAGGCTCTAAAGACAGTGAAAGGAGCGTGACCCATGGCAGACACACACTCAGTCATCGGCACAAAAAATAAAAAGGGGCAGACCTTTACCGACACCTGGGAAATGATGAATAACGCGCCACGCACGCCCTCGTTCTTCACGGGCAGCGAGGTCATCAAGGAAGCAATTCGAAGGGCTAGCTGCGATGTGATGATCGCCTACCCGATTACCCCGCAGAGCGAAGCGGCCGCCTTGATCGGCGAACTCTTTGCCGAGGGATACATCGGCGACTATTTCCGCGGCGAGAGCGAATTCGCGGTCATGTCGCAGTGCGCGGGAGCGGCCTTCGGCGGAGCGCGCGTGTTTACAACGACAGCGGGACCGGGCACAATGCGCGCGATGGAGAATTTTCCAATGTGGGCCGGCGCACGGTTGCCGATTCAAATGATCGTCACCTGCCGAGGCGTCAACTCACCGCTGTCGATTCAGCCTGACACACTCGAGATTTCGTATCTTCTCAATACCGGCATGCTCGTCTGGCATGCGGAAACTGCGCAGGACTTCTTCGATTGGATACTCAAAGGCTACATGGTGTCGGAAGAACCTGACGTGCATCTCCCCCTGGCACTCTGTTGCGACGGATTTTTCGTGACTCACACCAAGGATGTCGTCAATCTCACCCCTGCCGACATGTGCCTTCCACCCTATGACCCATACCGCTCCCCCGTGCCCTGCATGGACATGGAATGTCCGCCGGTTCGGATGATGCGCGACCCGTTTGTCATGAAGAGCAACTATATCAGCTATGCCACCCATGCCTCCTGGCAGCAAGAAGTCTGGGCAGCAGTGGAACGTTCCCGCAAACACTCGATCAAGTGGCTGAACGGTTTGATCGAGACAGAAAATGCCGATACTGATGTCATTATTGTTTCCTCTGGAACCGCGGTGTCACAGGGTCGTGAAGCCATCCGGCTCCTCGAAGACGAAGGCATCCGTTGCGGCCTGGTAAAAATCAAGGTCTTGCGGCCCTGGCCAGGCGAGGAGATCCGTGAAGCCACAAAAAACGCCAAGCATATTATCGTCCCGGAGTTCAATGTGACCGGATGGTTGGCAAAGGAAATTAAGGCTTCCATCCCGAACAGCGAACGTGTGCACGCCGGCCCGCACGTCTGCGGAGGCATGACGATGCCACCGGAAATTATTGTCTCCGAAATCAAGACCATCCTCGGCATGCGCGCCATGTCGTTGGCCGGTCGCGGCAGTTGATCGCCCTAAGCAGCAAGAATCCGGACACCCTGAAGAAGACGCACCACTGAGGAGGCCATAATGAGCAAGGAACGTATCAAAATTTCGGAAGACCTGTACGACATCATGCCTTCCGACTATCAGGACCTGGTCAAGAGCGCGACCTACGGCAAGGAAGACCGGGGCTGGAAGGATATCGGCAACAGCAAAGAACTGATCGAGCAGCACTCCCTCTGCGCAGGCTGCCCCGAATCTATGGCCTTTCGGTACATCCTGGCCTCGTTGCCAAACCCCGAAGACACAGTCATGGTCGGCTCCACCGGCTGCACCAGCCTGGTGTTCCCCATGGTAGCCGTGCATAACATTCACTCTCTCTTCGGTAATCAAAACGCCATTGCTTCCGGCCTGAAGCGCGCCTTGAGCGTCCGCTTCCCAGGCCGGACGAAAGACGTAGTCGTGCTCGCCGGCGACGGCGCCACCGTCGATATCGGCCTCGACATGACGCTACAGGCCTGGTTCCGCCAAGAAAAGTTCACGACGATTTGCTTCGATAACGAGTTGTACGCGAACACCGGTGGCCAGGAAAGCGGCCTGATGCAGAAGGGGTTCGTCGCCAAGATGGCGCCGGTCGGGAAGCTTTTCGACAAGGTCCGTCTGCCGGAAATCGCTCGCGAATCAGGCTGCCATTACGTGGTTCAATGCACCGTCAGCAAGCCATCCCTCGTTGAGAAGGTGGTCCGGAACGCGGTCATGATCGCACGCGAAATCGGCCCGACTTACCTCCAGCTTTATACACCTTGCATTCTCGAAATCGGGAAGAACAGCATGGAAGGGCTCCAGGAAATGCGGGACTCGGAAAAACCGACCGAGCGGTTCGCCTACAAAGAGTACATCAGCGAACCGGCCAAGCAACTCCTGGCAGAGGCGTCTGCCAAGGACAAGGAAAAGAAGGCCGCTGCAAAGCAGCTCGCCTCTCAGGGAGCCTAATCCGATTCTGGAGGAGAGACGATCATGATCAAGAAAAGGCTGAATGTCCGGATGTCGGGATTAGGAGGACAGGGTGCCGTCACAGCCGCGCATGTCCTGGCCATGGCCGCAAACCGTGACGGCAAGTTTTCGATCTCCAATCCCTTCTTCGGCGCCGAGAAACGCATGGCGCCGGCGGAGAGCTATTGTCGGATTGGCATCGAACGCATCTACGACCGTGGCGAGTTGGTATTCCCCGATGTCATTCAGGTTTTTCACCCCCAGGTCATCACCATGGGGAAGAGTTACACCATGCCTTTCTACTCCGGCGTGAAAGAAGGCGGCCTCGTCATCATCAACTCCGACCAGCCTCTCCTGTCTGAAGAAGATATTCAGCGGCTGAAGGATTTAAATGTCGCCTTATTTTACATTGCAGGCACTGAGCTCGCGATCGAGGTTGCCGGCACCGAGTTATCGACGAATATGTCGATGCTTGGATCGGTCGCCGGCATCACCAAATGTGTCTCAATGGAATCCCTTGATGGCGCCTTACAGGAGCGGTTCGGAAAGAAGTTCGTCGCCTCCGGTGGAACCGCCTCCTTGGATGAAGCGATCAAGAAGAAGTTTGCCAAGAAAGAAATGTTGCTGGCCAAGAACCTGGCAACCGTGAAGGCGGCCTATGACATCGCCAGTGAGTGGGCCGAGAAGAATCAGTATGTGCTGCGAGTCGGCAATCCTGCCGTTGCGGCTTAACGAGGGAGAAGGAACCAGCTCGCATGTATAACGTAGCGCAAGTCATCGACGAAAAATGCGTGGCCAAGAAGGGGTGCCGACTGTGCATCATGTATTGCCCTGAGGCCAATTGCCTCGACCTCAACTCAAACAAGATGGTGGCCGAAGTATTCATTGACCGCTGTAAAGGCTGTGAACTCTGCGTGATCGTCTGCGACGCGGCCAAGCATAATGCCATTACCATGCAAGCAGTCAGCGCCACCGGAAAGCTGATGTCCCAAAAAGGTGAGTCCGCCGCGCTGGGGCAGGCCTACCAAGGATAACCGTTTCGTGTAGCGGGCCTCCCGCGCAAGACCCCATGGCGCCTGCGCTGTGGGGTTTTTTGTTGGTGCTACTGGGGGAGGGAATAATAGATGGAAACCGAAGACAATGTCATTGATGAGCTCGTTCGAGAGATTGCCGGGCTGATCCACGAGTATCCGAAAGTGCTCGAACGGCGTGCAGCCGACATTCATGCCAGCGGGAAAGACCCAGAATTGGCGCAGACACTCGTCAAGGCTGCCGATACCATGCGCGACAGTGGAAATCTCTATTTGACCTGGGCAAAGCACTACGCATCCGTGGCAGCAGGCAATACTGACGCCACCTCGGATGAGGACGAAACCGAGGATTTCGACGTATAACGGATTAGACGCAGGCGGGGCAAGCGATTGTCCTGATACAAAAAAGTCTCCCTCCCAACCGACATCTTTTGCTAGAATACGCAACCCGACGACAGACTGTCTCGTTCCCCGGTAGCTCAGTTGGTAGAGCAGCCGGCTGTTAACCGGCTGGTCGCAGGTTCGAGTCCTGCCCGGGGAGCCAAACTAGACCAAAAGGGGTGCTTCACTCTGTGGAGTGCCCCATTTGTTTTCTCTCATGATTGAAACAGGGGCTTCCTTCCTCTCGTCCAGCTGTCGCCGGCTCGGGCTGCCTACGCTCTGGCCTAGGAACTTTTCGTTATGATGACCTCCATGTTACCGGACGGGCAAGATTTTACCCCGGCAGCCTGGCTCCGCAGCCCACATTTCATGACAGTGTTCCCAGGCTATTGGCCTCGCCGAGGGCTCCTTACCGGAGTACCGACCGAGTCGAGGCTCTTTACCACCGAGCCTCACACCCAGTTACTCGGCTTCTGCCACTGGCAGCCACACCGCACAGCATGCCAGACTGTGGTACTCGTGCACGGCCTTGAAGGCTGCAGCGAGTCTCACTATATGCGCGGCATTGCAGCAAAAGCCTATCGCGCTGGATTCAATGTCATCCGGATGAATCAACGGACCTGTGGCGGGACCGAGCACCTGACACCGACGCTCTACAACAGCGGCTTGAGTCAGGATTATCGAGCCGTCGTCCATGAATTGGCGCGCGTGGATAGACTAAACCGCATCTGGCTTATCGGCTATTCGATGGGAGGGAATCTCATCCTGAAAGCAGCCGGAGAAGCCGGCTCGACGGAAGCTGCATTGGCCGGCGCAATCGCGGTCTGTCCGAACATCGACCCTCCTCAATGCGTCGAGGCCTTGGAGCAGCCTCGCAACTGGGTTTATCACAGACACTTCCTCGTGAACTTGAAGGTACGACTACGCCGAAAGGCCGAGATCTTCCCAGGCAAGTGGGATCTAAAAGAACTCGATGGCATCGCATGGATCAGCGAATTCGACGACCGCTATACAGCCCCGGACGGAGGGTACGCCAGTGGAGCCGACTACTACGATCGCGCGGGGGCACGTCACGTGCTCGATTCCATCGCCGTCCCCACACTCATCATCACGGCACAAGATGATCCCTTCATTCCCTACTCCATGTTTACTGTGCCGTTGATTCAACGCCATCCGAAGATTCGGGTGATCGCGCCTCGCTACGGGGGCCATTGCGGGTTCTTTCACTGGGCACACAACGGAGAAGATCCCTACTGGGCAGAGAATCGGATTGTGGACTTCTTGCAAGAACGAAAATGTGAGGAGACCGGTGCGCGCTGGCCAACCTGATCAGGCTGTTTGAAGATGGGCACGCACTTCCTGCACGTAGGTTTTGAACGGATCCGGCATGGGAAAGGGCGCGTGACCACGCAGTTGGAAGATCGACCAGTTGATCACATAGGAAGGAGAAAACCGTTCTTCCGGCTTGGGATCAGCTGGCTCATCCGGAGGTCCACAGGCCAGCAAATGTCGAACAAGTTCACCCCGTCCAAACGCCCTGGTGTTGCGTGGTGGATGGTCCATGGACAAGACAATCGCCTTGTCCGTGGTGAGTCGTGGAACCCGCCCTTCTTCCATCAGGCCATAATAGAGCCCCTTACCTTGATGGAGATTGTGATACTCCAGATCAAGACTCTTCAGTGCAGGGTCCGCCCACGTTGTCTGTTCCGCCTCGCGAAAGGTTTCGAGCAGCCACAACTTCGAGGCCCAATCGACCCGGCCCACCAGCGTCGTGTAGTTCCCGCGGAGATCTTGCAAGACCGCTTCCCATTGATCGAGCACCCAATCGGTTTCGTCGTCTTGTCCCCGATAGTGCGCTTGCGCCGCTGCGAGAAACGCTTCCTGAATGTCGATCGCAGAGATCGTTTTCCCTGACTCCAGCCGAACGACCCATCGTCGGTTCTGATCCTGTGACAGTTCCTGCATGGTATCAACCGGTTCATGGATCTCAAGATTGAGCGGCGCATGGCCCTCTTCGATCAGTTGAAGGACCAGCCCTGTCGTACCCAACTTCAAGGCCGTCGCCACCTCGGCCATGTTTGAATCCCCGAGTAAGAGGTGAATACGGCGGTATTGATTCGGGTCGGCCAGTGGCTCATCTCTGGTATTCACGATGGCGCGATTCTGCTGCACCCATTCGAAAAAATCATTCACGATGTAATCTGCGCGCTGAGAGAGCTGAAACGGGAGGACAGGCTGCTGCGTGTGGCGATGGTTCGCTCCTCGCGGGACGATGAGTCGGTCCATCTGAATCCAAGCGTCCTGGGGACCCGCCGCGCCGACACGTCCGGCCCCCGTAAAGATCTGTCTGGTGACTAGAAAGGTCACAAAGGGCCCGAGGCCGCGCCGCGTAAAGGGAAAACGTCGCGAGACGAGATAGTTCTCGTGCGATCCAAAAGTCGCATCGGTTTCATGATCCATATTATTCTTGATCAACGAAACCGTGTCGGCCAGACCGAGGTCTTGAATCGCATCCTGCAGCAACTGATCGCCGGCGCGGTCGGCAGCCACCACATCGCATAGCGATTCACACTCCGGCGAGGCCCACTCCAGATGTCCCATGTCGAGATACATGCGCCCAGCGTTGGTGAGAAAACCTCCGTTGCCAGGCGGTTCATCATGTCCTCGGTGGTGCAGATCGAGAACGCCCCGCCGTTGGACATGAAAGAGATGGTCTCGAATCTTGTGAGCAAACCAGGTGGGGGAATGATCAGGCAGGTCTTGATTCACCAAGAGTCCGTATTCGGTTTCAAGCCCGAAAATACGGTTCAGCATCTCAGTTCGCCACGACGGATTGAAGAGCCTTCGGCAGGAGGCGTGAGAGATCTGCCGGCTTGAGTGATCGATACTTGGAGGTACCGGGAGCCTGGCGATCGAGGACTGCACATTCGATCGTCCGTTCACCGGCAATGCCCCGTACATGTGCGATTAAGGTGTCACTGCTTGGGATAGCGACGGCCGATGAGCCCGCTCCACTTGCCTGTGGCTTGACCTCAGCCTGTTGGTCTGCCTCATCCTGTTGATGCGCTAACGAACCGATTGCCCAGGCACGTAGCGCCAGATCTAACGCCTGCTCTAATGAGAGCGCCACGTGCATTTGTTCCTTGAGATATGACAGCATCTTGACCTGAACAGCCGGAGTGGCAGCCAAGACCGCACAACCGGTCGTTTCTTCAAACGTGCCATCGTAGTTGATCGTCAGGAGAGCGTCCTTCTCCAACTTCAGGCCCAACTCGGCCACCAGAATGCGCACGATGAACGGAGCCTTATACACTTCCTCGAAGGCCTGTTTAATCACCGGAGCAATGCCGTATTTCACCAGTCTCGATCCCGTCACATCAGACGGCGAGCGGTTGAAACCTTCGACATGCGCCATTTCGAGTAGACTGAAGCGAAGCTTTTCCAAATCCGTGGGATGCCCCATCCCACCCAATGCCAGCCGGTCGTAGATCTCATAAAGCTTTGTGGTCCCCTTGCTCACCGTCGCCAGGAGAATGCCTCCTTCATAGGTCAGCGCGACAACCGGACTCCCCTGTTTGAACTGTTCGTCGAGATACTGTCTCCGATTGCCGACTGCTTCCACCCAGCGATAGGGCTCTTCATACATAGCGAACCACCTGTGACTCGTAGAGGGGTTTCAGTGTCGCATCCTGCACCGTCTGCACACCGGCCCCGGTAATCAGCTTGATCACGGGATACAAACTCGCCTCCCGGTTGACACCACCGGTCGCCGAATCGAACTCCGCCGCGCTCGTGAGTAATCGTAAAGCCTGAACCATCGCCTGTTCTTCTAGTAGCGTACTAAGGGGGTGCTCGCCCCACGTATTCAGATAGTGCAAGATCCCTCGGATCGTGGGGGAACCGGACCCGGATACTGCATACTCCACGCCTTCAAACTCCGCCCCGAGGATATCGTAGAAATAGATCTTAGCCGAGCCCTGCTCCACATCGTAGCCGGCAAACACAGGGACCACAGCGCCCGTCCCGGCCAACGCCGCTGGCACATTGTCCTTTAACAGCTTGGAAACCGCGCGAAGTTTGCCGTCAAAACTCAACTCTTGCAGCTGCGTTCTCCTGTAGTATTTGAAGGAATGTTCCAGGACGCGCACCATCTCATAGGCCGTCGCCGGGACCCCGGCAATCGCCATCACACTGTGCCGATCGATTTCCAACACCTTGTCCGTGCGATCGTATATCACCATGTTGCCGGCGGTCGCGCGACGATCTCCGGCCACCAGCACGCCATCGCGATACTTGAAGGCCAGAATCGTAGTGGCATTCGTCAATGCCTGGTCAGTCCCCGCCGTCGTCGGTGCGCCGAATGTGTAGCCCTGTTCTTTCAACAGCTGAAGAAAATCCCCTTGCATCCCCATTAGACTCTCCTCATGGTTTCATCCACATCCGTTCGCCCTGAGCTTGTCGAAGGGCTCTTAGCCAAACGAGATACTTCTGCCCAATCTCCTCTCATCATGGCTTCCTTTTTCTTCCGACTCCAGCCTTTGATTTGCATTTCACAGGCCAATGCCTGCTCTCGTGTCGGCAATTCCTGCGAAAAGACCAGGCTAACCGGCAACCGGGTTGACGTGTATCCTCCACACTCTCCCGCGCAATGTTCAGCGATACGTCTCTCAAGATTGTCAGTATGTCCCGTGTAATAAGACCTGTCCGAACACCGCAAAACATAAACCCAAAAACTCAAAGAATGACCCCTTCGACAAGCTCAGGGCGAACGGAGAAAAGCACGGACTAGTCAACGGACATATCAATGTCTGAAGGATACTGCCGCCATTTTGAGAAACTTTCATCCGAGGAAGTTCTTGCGTCTTCAATGGAAACATCCTTGGCATTCCAGGCCGTGTTTAGATGATGGTACAAATGCATCATCGCCACGAGATACTCTCCTTCATCGAAATCACTTCTCTTTTCGAATTCCTCAATAGCACCACGGAGTTCTTCGTGAGCTTCTTTGAGATGAAAGAGAATCCATTCCCTATTCATGAACAGTCTACTGTCCCGTCCGTTGCCGATACCGCTCAGCTTGTTTTGGATCGACCTTGCGCATGCGCTTGAGCAAATTATCTTTATCGGGCGACCCGGTCTCTGGCCGTTTCGGCCCACCGCCCTCATCAGACGGACTTGGTGCCTTAGGCATCGGATTGCCGGGCCCTTCACGACGTTCCGGCATTGAGATGTAGTTCATGATCGGAACTCCTTTTCTCTGTTCCATGCGTTCAGCGCATCCATCGGGGATGCCGCGCGCTCGAATACCTGTGCGCAGGTTCGCACCGCCTGCGGCTCGAAGAGGTCGCCCATCTCTAATGTCCGTGGAAGCAGCCCACCGCTGAACTGAATACGTTCCCACTGCATCGACTTGATCTGATCCGGAAACCGTCTGATGCAGAGACCGCGAATACCCGCTCTGGTGTCGCTCGGGCCAACCGCCAACGCCGATTCGACGTCCTGCTCCGACGTCATCCGCCAGACTTTTCCCTCGGCCTCGAGCTCCAGAAAGAGCCCGCGATCAGGATTCACGTTATGGTACTCTAAATCCAGGCTTGCCAGCCAAGGATCATCCCATCCAATCCGCTCTTCCTGCATAAAAGTTTCTAACAGCCAAAGCTTGGTGACCCAATCAATCCGCCCGACGAGTTGTCGTCGATCGCCAGTGAGTAGCCGTAGCGTGGAAGCCCATTCGTGAATGATCCAATCGGTTTCCGCATCAGCGCCCGCCAAATGCTTTTCGGCTGCGAGATAGTACTGCTCTTGGATGTCGAGACCAGTGATGGTGCTGCCGTTTTTCCGGCGAACTGTAGCCTTTAAATTTTGATCGCGCGACAGCTGCTTCACCGCGGTGACGGGATGCTCCAATTCAAGAGATGGGGAAACGTCGCGCGCGATCAACTCTAGGGTCAACTGAGTCGTCCCGACCTTCAACGCCGTGCTGTACTCACACATATTGGCATCGCCGATGATGAGATGGAGCCGTCGATATTTTTCCCGAACCGCGTGCGGTTCGTCCCTCGTATTCAGAATCGGCCGGTTGTGCATCGTGTCGACACTCAGGTCCGTCTCCATAAAGTCGGCTCGTTGAGACAGCTGATAATGGCCCGGTACGAACTCGCTCTCTTGACCTTCCACTCCGACTTTGCCGGCGCCAGCAATAACCTGCCGGCTGACAAGGAACGGCAGCAGCCCCGCAGTCAACGAAGGGAAGGGAATCGAGCGTGAAACGAGATAGTTGTCGTGACAGCCGTAACTATGTCCGTGAAAGTCCGTGTTGTTCTTGTAGAGCTGCACATGGGACCCGCCGATCGCATGGTTGCGACGCTCCGCCGCCCGCTGGACAATACGCTCCCCGGCACGGTCATGGGCAAGAAGATCTAATAGTGTTCGGCATTCGGGCGTGGAATATTCAGGGTGCGTATGATCGTTATAGAAGCGCGCGCCGTTCGGGAGAACCAGATCGCTCTTCATCTCATGAAACGACAACGGCCGTTGGGCATCTACCTTGGCGAACTCATCCTCTTCTTTATCTTGCTGCAGACCGGATACTCGGAACCCTCGCGCATCCTCGTGTGGATCTTCACCGCCATAGTCCCAGCACCGCTCGAACGAGGCAGTCAGATGGGCCCGCACCAGCTCCATCGACTCCACGACCGGATCGACCATATCCTGATCTTCCCTGGTGATCCCATACTCTGTTTCGATGCCGAATAGCCGCATCTTCGATCCCGTGTTCCTCACCATTCCCAGGGGCAGAAACACGATCAGGTGGCTGGGGGCTCTCGACTGCGCCCATCGAGCGAGCACATTCTGATCGTGCGTGCTCTGGGAGCAAAGAGAGCCCCCAGCCGCCTGATCCCTTAAATAATCTGTCCTATCAGCTTCTCTTCGGACTGCCGCCCTCTTCGGAACGACGAGACCCCCACCACCTGTTCCGGATTGTGATCAAGGAGCTTGAGCCATTCTTCCGCCGCATCATCGGGCGGCAACATCTCGCCCTCTCGGAATTCTGCGTGAACGGAGTTCACCAGTTCGTCCAAGGTCATGCCGCCCTGCTCAGCCCCGCCGGCCGCAATCATGCGATCGATCGCCTGCTCCTTCGCCCGTTGCACGATCGAAGCCAGGATCGCACCGCTGATCAAATCGCCTCGATAGAGGACCTTATTCTGTCCGCTTCGCAGCCGAATCGACAGGAGTCGATTCTCATCGTTGCGCGAGAAGATCGCGGAGAGCGCATGCTCGATGAGGTCGGCACAGGCCTTCTTCCGATCTCCGCCGTGCTGGTCAATCCATTGCCGGTCCAGCGGCAGGTCATCTGTCAGATACACGTTCAGAATCGCTGCCGCCGAGTCGCGATTCGGACGGCTCACTTTGATCTTGCGATCGATACGCCCTGGCCGCAGCACAGCCGGGTCGATCAGATCCGGCCGGTTCGAAGCCAAAATGATCACCACATCGCGCAACGATTCGATCCCGTCCATCTCGGAGCAGAACATCGGCACCAAGGTGCTGGAGATATTGAATGAACGAGACGCCCGTCTCGAACCGAGAATCGATTCCGCCTCGTCGATGAAAATAAAGGGCAACGTCCCCTCGCTCCGATGAGCGCGGGCCTGGGCGAAGAGATCCCGGACCATCCGCTCCGATTCCCCCAACCACATATTCAGAATCTCGGGCCCCTTGATGTGGAGGAAGGCCCCTCGAGTCACCGGCAGCTTGTCCCCATTCACACCAGACGCGCCCTGACCTGACTCCCCCACCAGCTTTGAAAGACTGGCAGCTGCCGCTTGTCCGATCAAGGTCTTTCCGCAGCCGGGAGGGCCATAGAGCAGGAAGCCCTTCGGTTGAGTGAACTTGAAGCGCTGAAACGTCTCCGCATGGAGTAAGGGATACTCGATCGCCTTCTGAATAGCTGCGATCGCCTCCGTTTGCCCCCCGATCTGCTCCCATGTGATAGTGGGAACCTCGTCGAGCAAGTGGGACTTGGCTTTCCGGTCTTCCAATTTCTCGATCGCCACGTGGAGGCTAGGATCGATACGCACCTCATCACCGACCTTCAGGTCCACGCCGACAAGATCGCTCGATCTTTGGAGGATCAAGACCTGTCGCCCCATCTCTTGCTCGAAACGAAGCCGCCCATCTGCCAACGCTTCCGCCACTTTCAACACGGGCCCATTACGGTCGTACCCCAATATCTTAATTACTGCATAGGCTTCGTTGACCAGAATCTGGGCACCGATCTTTAACTCGGGGGCCTGCACCCGTGGATCGACCGAAGCATAATACTCAGCGCCCCCCACCAGGATCCGTGCGAGACCTTCACCAGGTACCTCAAGCAGTGTTCCGACCCGATTGGCCGGCGCCGTGAGCTTCGCGATCACGTCGGCGACTTTCTTGAATTCGACCTCACGCTGCTGCTGCGCCGCTTGCCCGAGGATCACGACATGGCGCAACTTGTAGAGGATCTTCTGCCGGGGATCACTGTCGGGAAATGAGGCGAGACATTGCTCTATGAGCTCAAGCGGATCGGGTTCTATGCGCATCGACTGATTCGCGGCAGCCTCCGTCTTCCCGTTGGGTTCTGGATTCTGCGGCTTAGCGGGTCGGCGATCACTCATCGGTGGTCCTCCATGCGGAACAGATAGGTGATCCTACCATAGCGGCCTCACGGATTGCCGCTCAATTGACAGCTTGGAGGGTCACGGATACATGTTCCTGATGGGTCCCCCGTAAGATCTCGACCGTGACCTGATCGTTGACTTTGTGGTGTTCCATCACACCCATCAGTTCATCCAGGGTCCCGACTTGCTTGCCTTCGACCGCCGTAATGATGTCGCCCAACTCCACACGGCCATCGACGGTCTCACGGGCACCCTTCAACCCGGCCTTCTCCGCCCCGCTGCCACGCGAGACTTTGCCGATAATCAGCCCCTTAATCCCCCACCGCTTGGCCATCGCATCGGGAACGAGCGAGACCCCGAGTCCCGGACGGATGAGTTTGCCGTACTTGATCAGCTCTGGAACGATGCGGTTGACCGTGTCGACCGGCACGGCAAATCCGATTCCGGCGAAGGCCCCGCTCGGGCTTACTATCTGCGTATTCACGCCGATCAATCGACCGGCGCTATCGAGCAGTGGCCCGCCGGAGTTTCCCGGATTGATGGCGGCATCGGTCTGAATGACCCCTTCAATCGTCCGGTTCGACAAGGACTTGATCGTCCGTCCCAAGGCACTCACCACGCCGGTCGTCAGCGTATGATCGAGGCCGAACGGATTCCCGATCGCCAATACTTTCTGTCCGACGCGCAAATCCTGCGACGACCCGACGGTGAGGGGCGAAAGCGCCTCTTCTGGCGCACGAATCTGCAGCACCGCCACATCGTGATCAGGGTCGGCACCGATGAGCGTGGCCTTATTCTCTGTTCGATCGGCCAGCGTGACGGTGACCGAATTCGCCCCATAGACGACATGAAAATTAGTGACGATGTGCCCCTGCTTGTTCCAGACGAATCCCGATCCGGACCCTTGCGGGACTTCAAAGAGATTGAACGACCAGGGGTCTCGTTGAATCGCCGTGTTCGCGATGAAGACCACGGATTTCGTCGCCCGTTCGAACACGGCCATCGTGGCCCTCTCATCCGCGCTCAACTCGGCGGGCGAGGGCGTCACGACGCGCGGCTTCCCTTCAGGCCCGCTGTAGGTCCCTCCCAGCGGCTTGCCCCACTCCGCCGTCGACAAGACAGGCCAGAGGCTGATGAGCAAGAGTCCCGCCGACACGACAGGCCAAACTGGTCCGACTCGCCTTTTCATTCTGATCATTCACCCATGATTTGGAAAATGAGTTCCCTGGTCCGGGATTTGGTATCGAAATCGACGACGACAATCTGTTGCCAGGTCCCCAGCAACATCGCACCGTCCAGGAAGGGAATGGTGACCGATGGCCCTTGCAGCTGACCTCGCAAATGGCTGTGGCCATTGTCCTCACCGGCATTTCTCGTATTGTGCTGCCAGGCAGGATCGGCCGGCACGGCTCGCTCCCAAAATCTTACGGTATCGGACCTGATACCCGGTTCATCTTCGATGATCATCACCGACGCGGTGGTGTGCTTGACGAACACCGTCACGATCCCGGCCGACAGCCCGGTGCCCATCAGGGCGTCGACCACAGACTTCGTAATATTTTCGATCTGCGTGTTCCCCTGCATGGTGAGACGCAACGACACAGTCTTGACCGCCATCTTATGACTCCATCGCTCGGAGCGCTCGTCGCTCCCCCTGCGTAAAGGCACAGCCGCGAGCCTCCTCCAGAATTGCATCAAACTCGCCTTGCGCCGTCAATCGGCGCAACGCCCCCATCACCGCGCCACTCAACATGCCCTCCTGCCGCAGCTTCTCCAAATAGGCAAAGGCATCGACTAACGTTTCTTTCTTCCGCACATAGTAGTCCCGTCCACGACGCTGATTGCTGTAGGCTTCAAACTGTTCGCAGGCGACGAGAATTTCCGCCAACTGCCTGACCCAGGGCTTGGCCGACGCCAGCTTCTCCGGATAATAATAATAGAGCATCACCTGTTGCATCCAAGGAGCCCAGGTCACTCCCATCTTCCTGATAGCGGGTCGAACCGTACGCAGCCGACGGGCAAGCCGGCGCGAATATCCCAGCCGCATCTCGACCTGTTCCTTGGCCCAAGGAGTCATCGCAATGCCATCGGCCTCAAGATCTTTCCGATAGCACCGGAGAAAAGCCTCCGTTTCGCGCCCATAGGTTGTCTCCGGGTGTATGGCTCTCCATTCGCGTGGCCTTGTCGGAACCCCGTGCTCCTTGGCCCAGGACCAAATCTTCCCGAAGAGTTGGCGATCGAGCCCGGCACGGCCCAAGTCATGCAGCAGGCACGCGATCTGATACTGGCAGAGCCGCTCCGCTCCATGGCCCAGCGCCGTGGCTACCGCCACGCACATACGCGCAGTCCGCACCGCATGAGACCGATCGTACCCGCGAATGATGCGACCGCGTTGCGAGGGATGCGGGTAATCGTAGAGATGCATCAACCGGGACAGGAGTGCACGGGGAACCAGGAGCAGGGCACGTCGTGAAATGGATGTCATTCGTGGTGACAGAGGAAAGGTTGAGCACAACTCCACCTGCGGCGAGAATAGCGTTCGCGGAAAGAGACTGTCAAGATGATCTAACGAGCAGAAGGCTCGCTCAAGCCTACGATCTTTGCTATGCTCAGACCGGTTGAGGGCGAGGCGCTTCTCACAATCTGGGAAGGCAACCATGTCGAGAAATATGACACTCTGGAGGTTGAGTTTCGCGGTCATCCTACTCGGTCTGTTGTGGCCGATGGTGCCAGAAAGCAGTGCCGGGCCACTGGATCAACTCACCGAGCTGACCGGCAAGGCCTCGGTCGTCGTCACGCTCAAAGGCCGCGATAACTTTACGAGCGAATACAGCTACGACGTCAGTGTCAGGAACCACACGTCTGATCTGCTGATCGCCGACTCGCTGGTGATCGTCCTTGACAAGATTACCAACCTTGCCGGCGAAGACCGAGAAGGGTTGACAGGCGAATCCTTCCTCATCCGGTTTGACGTGCTGGGGCAGGACGGCGAAACCGACGATGGCAAACCGTTCTTTCGCATTCCAGTTGGCCCAACCCCGGACCTCGGCCCACTCACCGACAGCCTCCCTGTCACCGTCCGCCTCAGGAACAAGGACTATCTCTCGGTCTTCACACCTTCCTTTAGAGTGCTGGGGCAAAAACGTCCGCCTCCTGAGCCAAAACAAGCCCAGGTTGCCCCGGTTCAGCCGGGAGCCACTCCAACAGTACCCAGTCGCAACTCCGTCGACAAGCTGATTCAGTTGTTGATCAAAAAGGGAGTGGTGACAGAAGAAGAATGGCGCAAGGCCAACCAACCATGACGGATCCACGATGCAAAATCTGCCAAGTCAGCTGGCCGAACGAAGACCATTTCATCGCTGACCTTGGCCTCTCCAAGGCCTACCTGCATGAGGATCAATTCTTCCCCGGCTGGACCGTCGTCGTCTTCAAACGCCACGCGACGGAGCTATTTCATCTGGCTCCCACGGAACGGATTCAGCTGATGGAGGAGGTGAACCTGGCCGCCAAAACCCTTGTCCAGGTCTATGAGGCCAGGAAGATCAACTATGAACTCCTCGGCAATCAACTCCCCCACATCCACTGGCATCTGATTCCCCGACTGGCCAACGACCCGGCCCCACTTGAGCCAGTGTGGCGGGTACAGCATGAACCCATGCTCCGTTCAGGGCCTGATCTCCAGAGCACGGTTCAGCGTCTGCAGCAGGCCATTCAGAACGCCCGTTGAATTACGAATCGCCGCTCCCCTCAACGATTTCCACCCGGCCCACCGGCATTAATTCGGTGATATAATGCAGCCCATCTTTGACAACAGATCCGGAGGGTCACAGGTTTCCGATGCGTCGTCGTTTGATACTCGTGACCCTCATCTTCACATCCTTCATCGCTCGGTTCCCCGTCCATTCATCGTTCGCGCAAGCGCCTGAGAACACGCCGCCTCCAGTGATCGAGTCCCCGCCGCCGCCGTCCGATGCCTCGCCTGCTCCAGTACCTACGGATGAGCACCGGCTCCCCGAACTCTTGACGCACGAGCGGGAGGACGCCGTGATGGCGCTGGGTGAGTTGCGCAGCGCAGTCCTGGTGTCGCCGGACAGAGCGGACGACCGGCTGAAGTTGGCACAAGGGCTCTACCGCATCGGCGATCTCGATGCCGCACTCGATGAATGCCGCGTAGCGCTCAAACTCGAGTCACACAACGCCAAAGCCTATCTGCAACTCGGTGTCACACTGATGGCCAAACAAGATGGGCATGCGGCTGCTATAGCCCTGATGGAAGCCATCCTGCTCGATCCTAAATTAACACACGCGCATTACAGCTTGGGCGGCGTCCAGTACTCGTTGGGCAATCTCACGGCCGCGATTCAATCCTATCGTCGAGCTTTGGATCTGCAACCAAACTTTCCCGACGCCCGCTATCGTCTTGCGCTGGTCTTGAAGCTGACGAATCGGCATCAGGAAGCGGTGCAATTTATGGAGGCGGCGGCGATCAGCGGAGTTCCGCAGGCGCAGTACTTCATGGGGAACGCCTATCGCAACGGACAGGGCGTCGAAAAGAATCTGGCTTTGGCGATCCGCTGGTGGACCAAGGCCGTCGAGTTCGGCCAGCAACGCGCGGCGGAATCCCTTTCACAACTTCGCCGCCAAGCGCTGTCGCCTGACCAGTCTGAGCGCCGTCGAAAAGACGCGATTGAGGCCTTCAGACAGTATCGCGGAGAACTCTGGGCTGACTACCCGGATGCCGGCAGGAACGACCCGAGCGAATCATTAGGCATCGCCCTGCTCAAGGACAGCCAAGCCTCCAACGGAGTCACAGCTCTGTTTGCCGAAGCCTATGCACTAAGCGAGCCTGCGCACGACGAACTGGCTCGCCTGTATGAAACCGGCCTCGATACCCGCCTCGCTCAATTCGATAAGCGCATCCTGGCGTGTTTTGCAACCACCGCTGCCGATGGTTTCATCCCGTCAAAGAAAGCGCTGGCACGCATCTATGGAAAAGGCCTTGGTGTCACGCCAGATTTGCAGAAAGCCAAGGCGATGCTGAAGGGGCTGTCCAAGCAGGAGATGAGAGCGGTCCTGGACGATATTGCAGGCTAAGGAATAATCATGCTCGATGCCTCACGCCTGTGGCGACAATTTCTCAGCTCCTCCTGGCTCCAAGCCGGTGCCATGGGGTTGCTCGCAACTGTCCTGGCATTCGCTCTGTGGGCTGCAGCCTCAACCACATTCACGGCTCTGGACTGGACCGCGTACGATTTCTGGTTGTCCGATCGCGCACCCATCCCGGTAAGCACGTCCCTTCTTATCGTCACACGGGATCCGGCCAGCGAAGAAGAGTTCGGAACTGGGCCATGGGACCGGGCCATCTTCGCACGTCTACTGACCAGCGCGCATGAGTCCGGCGCTCTCGCGATCGGCCTCGATCATCGCCTCGACCATGCCAGCCCGGCGCAGCTCGGCGGGGCGGCGAGCGATGCCCTGTTGCTCGAAGCCATGAGCACCACCGGCCCCATCGTCGTGGTACAGAGCCCTGACGCGACGCTTGACTCGGACACAACGATCGCGGGCCATCTACTGGTCACGACCCATTCCGATCACATAGCACGAACCGTACCCGTTGCGATGGCAACCGGTAACATGCAATCCGTCCCGGCCTTCGGGATTGCACTGTACGTGGCATTTCAACAACAGACCTCACCGACGAAGCCGTCTCTTTTAGAAGGAGGCACGGCCTCGTTCCTGGTCAACTATGCTGGCAATGGAACGATCAATTCCTTCCCGACCATTCCTTTTTCATCCGTCTGGGACGCCATCGAGCATCACGAACGCGATCGGCTCACCGAGTGGTTCAAGGGCAAGGTCGTCGTGTTTCTTCCAAACCCGAACGCAGGGGGAAGCTCGCTCTTGCCCATGGGACAGACGGTCACCAGCCCGGTGGTCCATCTCCACGTCTTGAATATGCTGCTGACCGACAACCGGCTTTACCAACTTGGCGCAACCAGCCGTTCTTTGATGACCCTGCTCGTAGGCGGATTGGTCGCCTGGCTCCTTCTTCACTTCCGAGGCACGATCAGCCTGATCCTTGCCGGAACGGCCGTTGCCATCTACGGAGTATGTATTCTCCTCGCGCTCGCGGCAGTCCATTTGGTGCTTCCCCTCGCCATGCCTCTGACAGCTTCCCTGTTGGTGCTCGTCGGCACAACCATTTGGAGCCACCTCACCGCTCATCAGCGGCTGGTGCTCTTAGAACAGGACATGCTCCGCCTGCAACAGGAAGCCGTTGCCGTGCGCGAAGCCCTGGTCCTGCGTGAGACCAGAGCAGAAACGTTGCAGGAAGATCTCGCCCTCGCGCGGGCCGCCATTACGCAATCGACAGGTCAACAGGAAGAACTCACTAGATCCGCAGACGTGCTTCGCTCCCAACTCGCCGACGCCCAGGTGCAGGAAGATGAAGCGCGCAGGAAATTAGAAGGACTTGAACATCAGCTCCACGGTCTGCGCGCTGTCACAAGCGAGCCCCTCCCGATAGGCGATGCAGAGCTCGATCGCATTCGAAACGAATGCCGGCAGCTAGGCATCATCACCCAGGACCCCGGCCTCTTGCGCCTCTATCGGGATCTCAAGAAAGGGGCCAAGTCGCCTCTGACGGTCCTTGTGCTCGGCGAACCGGGGACCGGGAAAGAACTATTCGCCAGGGCGGTTCACCGGCTCAGCCCACGGGCCGGCAAGACCTTCATCGCCGTCAACATGGCGGCTATCTCCCCGGAGCTCTTCGAAAGCGAACTTTTCGGCCATACGAAAGGCAGCTTCACCGGCGCCACGGCCGATCGAAAGGGCTATTTCGAATTGGCCGACCATGGGACCATCTTTTTAGACGAAATCGGCGATCTGCGTTTGGACCACCAGAGCAAGCTCCTGCGGGTCTTACAAGAGAAGTCCTTCTATCGCGTCGGCGCGACGATCCCAACGACGGTGGATGTGCGTATAGTGGCCGCAACGAATCGCGACCTGCAGCGAGGGGTTTCCGAAGGCTGGTTCCGTGAAGATCTCTATTTCCGCCTGACAGGTCTGGTGTTCCGGCTTCCGCCGCTGCGAGAACGCACCGGTGACGTGCCGATCCTCGCGGATATTTTGCTCAACGACATCGCCGGTCAGATGAGCAAGCCGGTGCTGAAGCTCTCGAACGAGGCGCTTCGCGCCCTGGTAGAGCAGGAGTGGAAGGGCAACGTGCGGGAGTTTCGGCATTGCCTGGAACAGGCTATCGCGCTCAACGACGGCCCCCTGCTCACCAAAGAATCATTGCGCCTCGGTAGCGCATCCGCATCGCCCGCTGGTCGAGCCAAGCCATCACAAATTCTTCCCGATCCGGCCAGCGATGCAGCGGTGCTGAATTGTTTGAGACAACACGGCTTCGACATGCAGGCAGCGGCAAAGACGTTAGGTTGGGATCGCAGCACCGTCACGCAACGATTGAAGGGCCTCTGCTTCCAAGCGCTGGTGGAATCCAATGGTGACCAGGCTAAAGCCGCACTGGCCATCGCCGGCGATCCCAGCCATCTGAGAACCGTTGAACTGAAACTTATGGACTACCACAGCCACCTCATGTCTGTGATCGATCCTTTCGCCACAGCCAACGAAGCTCTCCTCGATTGCAAACGGCGATTCAAAAATCTCCCGGATCGGCATTTTTCTTCCGTTGAGACGCTGGTTCGGCAGTACTTCCATCAGAACTCAGATCTTAGAGCCAGCTTAACAAAAGATCTCAAACGAACCTGACCTAGCCTTCGTCGCTGAGACCATTGATTCGCCTGGCTGCTTTTTTCGCATGATCGGGTTTCGGCAAAAGGTGGGTTGGAACAAAGAACAGACCTGCAATGAGCGTGGGCACCACCGCACTCGCGATGACCGCTGCCACGAGAAAAGAATATTGCTCCTGCGTCACCAACCCATGCGCCAGGCCGTAGAGAGAAGAAATGGTCCCAAACGTCAAGCCAGTCGACATCAGAAGCGTGTAGTACCAGCGTTCATTGCGGTCCTGACGGAAAAGGCTGATAAAGGGATAGAGGGCAAAAATCTTTGACGCCACCTTGCCCATGAGCAACGCCAGAAAAACTAACGGAGCTGCGAGCAAGGCCGGTAAAGACACGAGTGTTCCAGCTCGAAGAAAATAAAAGGGCGTGAGAAATCCCACGGTCAGCGTTCGCAGTCGACGAATCCAGTGCGCGTCTCTCGCTGCGCTTCCCGCAAGCACCATGCCGGCGAGATACGCCGGCAACACAGCTTCGCTCCCCGACCACAGAGCCAGCGCGCCCAATCCGAAGAGTGTCAGTGTGACCCATTTCGTTCTGATCGCAGCAGTACGATGGGCGTAATATCGCGTCAGCCACGCGGTGATAGAAGGCAACGCCGCCAACGCGACAACACTGCCCAAGATGAACACAAGAGTCTTATAGGTAAACGGCGCAAAGAGCAGACCGAGGGCGATCACTGTTCCCAGGTCGGTGACAAAGCACGACGCGAGAATGGCTTTCCCGAACTCCGTTTTATTAAAGCCGGTTTCCAGCATAACCGCATAGATAACGGCCATAGAGGTTGTCGATAGGGCCACGCCGCAGAGCCAACTGGCATTCGCATCCCATCCCAATATGTAATAAGCGAGGGCAGCACAGCCGAGAAACGGCGCCAGAAATCCCACCAATCCGACAACACTCACCTCCGTCATCTTCTTACGGATGATGTCGGGATCGAGCTCCGCACCTGCCAGGAACGTCAGGACTACAGCACCAGAGGCCGCGAGGAACCGTACCCACTCCGAGTTGGCTGCGAGGACATCGCTGAGTCCAAAGAAGCTGGTCGTTGCCGCAGCGGCAACCCCTACACAGATTTCAACTAACGCGATCGAGAGGCGGAGGGGGGAAGCAATAAGGGCGGAGACAACGGCGAGGGCAAGCCACAGGGTGGCCGTGAGAAAGATCGATTCCATCGAGGAATCCTCCGTTCCGGCCAGGGAGTGCAAACTGCTCCGGGCCGGTTGCCACCACGATGGCGACAATCCTACGGCTACGGCAGTAGTAGCGTAGGAGTCATCAGCCTGGCCGAGGCGGTTATACGGGGGACTCCATCCCCTGTAGATGGAAGGAGTATACGCGAAATGGCGAGAAAGCGCCTAGGAAATTGTTATCGATGAGCGTGGGACGGTAGATGGGATACCACAGCGGCGAAACCCTCCTCGACTGCACGCGGCGCTTCAAGATCCTCCTCGCCCATTACTTATCTTCCCTCGAAACCATGGTCCGGCAACACTTTCCGGCCAACTCAACAGAGCAAACCTGAGAGGCGATAGACTCCCCGCCTCTCTATTAGGCAGCGTCCTGCTTGAGCGCAATTGGAATTTGGGATAGTTGCTCCCGAATTGGGATCATGTTAGAGTAGCCCCGTGCGCATCATTGCCAAACGGACCCTTCGCGCATTCTGGAAACGACATCCCAAGGCGAAAGGTCCCCTGGAAGCGTGGCATCAGGAAGTCGCTCGGGCGGACCGGGCAACCCCTTCATCGGTGAAGGCTCAGTTTCGGTCAGCGAGTGTGCTTCAAGATAACCGAGTGGCGTTTAACATTGCGGGGAATCAGTACCGCCTGGTTGTGAAGATCAATTACCCCTATCGAATTGTCTATATCCGTTTCGTTGGTACTCATGCAGACTATGACACTGTCGATGTCACGACTATCTGAAACTCCGGAGGCGCTATGAACATTGCCCCTATCAAGACCGCGCGAGACTACGATCGCGCACTCCATCGCATCGAGCAATTGATGGATGCCAAGCCGGGCACCAAGAACGGGGACGAGCTGGACGTGTTAACCACTCTCGTGGAGGCCTACGAAGCGAAGCACCATGTCATTTATCCTCCGAATCCGGTCGAAGCCATCAAATTCCGGATGGATCAACTCGGCATGACGCGCAAAGACCTTGAAGTGATGCTCGGTGGGCGGGGGCGGGTTTCTGAAATTCTCACCAAGAAGCGCGGCTTATCTCTTGAGATGATCCGCCGCCTCCACCGCGAACTTCACATTCCTTTAGAAAGCCTCGTTGGGAGGGCTGCTTAGCCACCGCCGACGAAGCCCTCCTCGATTGCAAACGGCGGTTCAAAAACCTGCCCGACCGACATTTCACTTCAGTCGAGACGCTGGTTCGACAGCACTTTCGTCAGAAGAAAGAATCTAACTTTCAAGCAACGAGCGAAACATGATCACCGAATCCTGATAAGTCCCATCGTTCTTCCGCACCGCGCCGGGGATCACACCCAGTTCTTTGAAGCCAAGTTTTTCCCAGAGACGGCGCGCGACCACATTTTCAGAAAACACAAGGTTGAAGATCACGCTGCGGTAGCCGAGTTGCCTGGCGTAGGCCAGCATCGTGGCGCCCAACAGCCAACCCAACCCTTTGTTGCGCCAGTCTGGCGCAACGATGAAGCCGGCGTTCGCCACTTGTCGTGCCCGCCCAGGCCAGTTCGGCTTGAGGTAGAACGCCCCAACCAGGCCTGTCGCACCGGCCCGGTCCGGCACATAGGCCGCCACCGTGCTCTTGCCGCGAAACCAATAGTCCATGAAATCATTCTGCTCCGGGAACCGATCATGCGGGTACGACGTCCCCTCGTCGACAATCACCCGGTAGAGCTTCCGCAGCGGCTCAATATCCTGATTGTCGGCCAACACTAACTGGACAGGCGAGCCGTCCTTGAGCTTCGCGTCGATAGGAAAAGTCAGACTCATCTTTCTAACTGATCCTTCACCGTCCACGAATTCGACGTGTCTGTCTACTTATTGATTTCGAGTTGAAAATGGCTCCTAACAAGGTTTTCCGTTCCCAGTTGAGACAATGGAGCGAAAGCGTTTTTGCCGGAATTAGCCGGCAAGGGTTGTGCTGTGCGCCCGGCAAGGCGCCACTGATGATAGGAATGATGGCGTCACGTTAGTGGAGACGTCCAACTGCCTTGTCGAGCAGCGCCTTCGCCTGGTCATTGGTGAGCACTTTGGTGGGGCTCATGAACGTGATCGAAAGAGCCTGGCTCTTTGCCCCGCCGGCACAGGCGGACATCGGTAGACCATCCTTGGCAGAGGCTGGGGGTGTAAAGGTCGAGCACCAGGCATGAGGAAAGTCCTTTGCTACCTCCTTGTAGTTTGCCTTCCTGAGGTCGTCGGTTCCCACGTTGTTTTTGGACATCGTGATCAGTTTGGCGATGTCTTCATCAGTGACAGGGCCTGTGAACCAGCTGATGGCGATTTGGCCCTGCTGGGAAGGGACAGCATACAGGCAGCCGAGCACCTTCATGCTCCTGTTCGGACCTGCTGGAACGTCATCAAAGTGTATCGGTTGGGTCACGCCCATTTTCCCACCGGTCACGACCTCGATGTCGCTCGACGTCAGGAGTGAGCACGCAGATGATTGTTCCGCGGCGGCGGACGAGGTGAACAGGGCGATCAGACTCAACACGAAGCTGAATAGCAGCATGAGAGCCTCCTCGGTGTGATGTGAAGGACTGGCCGTCGTGACCCTCGGTGTTCGGTCGGCAGTATAGCACCAGCCGGGAGTGATTTATATCAGTCCTGCGGCCTGACTATTGACTATGCTAGTGAAGATAATGGTTTCAGGAATCATTTACTACTCGATGATGGCCTGGCCGAGCCGCCGTAGCGGCTCAATATCTTGGCTGTCTGCCATCACTAATTGAACCGTCGAGCAGTCTTTGAGCTTCGCATCGACAGGAAATGTCAGATTCATCTTACTGAGCCTTCGCCGTTTATGAATTCAACGTGCCTGTCTTTTTATTGACTCCGAGGTGAAATTGGTTCCTGACACCGTTTTCCGTACTCTCTTCAGGGATGGGGGCTGATTGATCTTCCACTGCGCGCAACTTTCTCACCCACCCCGCCCACTGGCACGCCGAGACGTGCCATTAGCCCGGGCGAGGGCCCCCTGTTTCCTTCTCTGCACCATCACACCTTCTCGCCCGAGGGAGTGGCCAAGGCTGCCCTTTACTGCGCGTCGACCGACCACGTCATATCTTCTCCACCCTTAAGGGCCTGGCAGAGAGCGGAGCAACTTCGCCGGAGGAGCGGGGCCCCATCGAGACTCAGCCAGGAAGGAAAGCGGAAACTGACCGAGTCCGCGAGGGAATTTCTGAAGGCTTCCGCCTGGCTGAGTCCGATAGGGTCGCTCTGGGAGGTGAGGACGCGACCGCTCTCTGCCAGGCCCACTTCTTTCTTGCGGGTCCATCCCCGCATCCCATGCCGGTTCGAATCTCCCCGCATGGACCACCCCTTTTCTCCACTTTCTGAACCCCTGAATTTCCCTCAGCTATTGTCCACTTTCTCCCCTTCCCCCCACCGGCACTACGGTTGCTCAAGCATCGGACCGTCGGCGTACTGGCGCAGATGGCTGGAAAGGGGGTGATGCAGAGCCGAGGCTGCAGTCAAATTTTGAATGTTGAATGTTGAGTTTTGAATTTTTCACTTCACCACAAGGAGGATTGCCAGCATGGAGAAGCCATCATCGTCAGTCTCGTCAGGAAACATTTCCCCGGCAATTGTGGGACCGAGTAAGGACACGAAGGAGGTCTATGTCATAGGCGGGGTGGTCCTGATCCTGGCCATCGCCATCGGGGCCGTCTGGCTCTATTCCCAAGAACTGGTGGTCTCGTCGGCAAACGGTTCGAATAACCAGTTGACCAACGCTCAAGTCACGAACGTGCTCAAGACCAGCACAACCCCGCTCAGCGAGCCGGTCATGCACAACCAGATTGTCCCCGCCTCCAGCTACAAGTCCGACAGCATCCACACGGATATCTATTTCGAGGTGGGCCGCAAGGGACTCACCGACGAGGCCAAGGCGATCCTCGCCACACAGGCCGACCTGGCGAAGAACGATCCCGACTTCGGCATTCTTGTGCAGGGCTATACCGACCAGCAGGGTTCGATCAGCTATAATAACAAGCTAGGACTCATGCGGGCTGAGAAAGTAAAGGAGTTTCTGGTCGGCCAGGGTGTCTCCGACCAGGCCATCAAGGTGGTGAGTCTCGGAAAGGATGGCGCACTCTGTCTCGACAACAGCGACGTTTGCCGCAATATGAATCGACGGGTACACCTCGAAATCCGCAAGATCGGCAAGGACCATATGATTCTTCCCACCGTCGCCACTGAGCCGAAGACCCTCGAACCGATCCGATCAGCCAATGACCAGAACGTCAACACAGACGGTCACAGCTCAGTAGCAGACAATCTGCTTCCTTCCCTTGCCGATCCCTCTGCAACCGATCCGTCTCCACTGACGACAGATCAGGCTTCCGGTAGCTAAACCGCTTGAGCCTACCTACATGAGGCACTTCGCCTCATGTAGGAGGAGGCCCAAGTGCAGAAGCTGAGACAGGCTCCAGCTTCGTTATTGCACCGCCAGAGGCTCAGCCCGATTTACTATGTTGTGACGGCTGATGTGGGGGAGACGGGAGATCGCCGGTATGCGCAGGGGAAGAGGTTAATTGGAATACTTCCGGCTGGCCTTCTTCGTGTCTTTCCATTTCCACGGCGGCACGGGATTGGAGTCAGCCCAGAGGCCCTTTCTCGATGCTCTGGCCAGTTCTTCGAGCACCTCGAGGCTGGCATCGTTGGAGGCCGATCGTTGCCACCAGGCCAACCCTTCTTTCAGCAACTCGCTTCCCACATTGCGCCCGTCATGCAGCAACACCTCGGCAGACACCCGACCCTGCTTATCTCTCGTGAGCCCTCGCACGACAACGTCGCGGTTCCCCACATAGGCAGCAATCGCGAGCTTCGCCTGTTTCCCGTAAGGCTGCTTGAGTTCGGGGCAATCAATGTCTTTAAGATAGATCGTCTCGCTGCGGCCGTCGTGACGAATGGTCAATCGATCGCCCTCATGGACGGTGACGACTCGCGCGGCAAAGTCCGCCCATGAGAGAGCCGGACATGTCGCCACAAAGGCGAGCACAAGACCAGCAATAATGTGATGCTTCACCATGATTCACATACTAGCGTCCTTAGACCATCTGGCCAAATATTTCTCGATTTTTGGACAGCGAGGTAATCCACAGGGAGTGAAGACTTGGAGGTAAGGTACCGATCCGCCTCGACATGATCGGACAGGGCGGCACGCATGAAGTGAGGTTATATCTGTCTTGCCACCCCAACAGAAACCGCCTACTCTTGAAATAATCCAAGGGAGTGCGGAATGCGAGTGTATTGGAAATGGGTTATTAAATCAGTCCCAAGTTTGGGGCTTGGATTGCTCATGCTGCTTTCGACAGTAACCCCTCGGCAAGCCCGTTCTAATGTGGAAGCCTGGCTCATATATTTCGGCATTGAGAATGTCCCACCATGGCTAGCCAATAAGTCCACAGATACATGGGTATTTTGGATTGCGTTTGTGGGTTTCTGTGCATGGGCTATTCACTTATATGTGCGAACAAATATAAGGAGTGGCAAATTGTCCATGATGATTCGCGAAGGAGAACCCTGGGTGCAGGTGGAGCCAGGCGTAGATCAGTCGCAGGCAGCGCACACCAGCGGATGGCTGTACACATATCGTGTCGCATTGATCAACAGCGATGATTCTACCCTTAGGAATGTAGAGGTGAAACTGACTTCTTTGGAGAAGAAGCCGAAGAATTTTTATGCCATTGGCAGTCATCTTAAACTGAGACATGACCGGAGCGGAACAACGATCTTTAATGTTTATCCCACTAAAGATCCACAATTTCTGGATGCCACTTTTGTTGATGTATTCAGATTCTTTTTAGGTCCTGAAGGATATTCATTCCTTAGCGTCGCTTCGCTGCCAGAGGATATGAATTGCCGTATTCCAGTAGACACATATGAGGTGAAAATCATGGCGACAAGTGAACGTGGCGAAATGGCCATCGCTGAGATGGCATTCATTCCGCGTCCGGATCATATCCCGGATTTCCGATTACTCAACATGCAATCATTTCCCGGCGCGACAAGCTCTTCAAGCTAAGCAACGAGTTGGAAACTGGCAAACTTGATAAAGACCAATGAATCCAGCCAAGGAATAGTATTTTAATATCCGGGCATCTATTACCACGGATCAGTCTTCTGGTTGTGTCGGGATTGGGCCTTGGTAAGGCAAGATGACTTACTTCTTTGACGGCTTCCACTCCCGCGCCAGTTTTTGGGCCTCGGTGAGCTGGTCAGAGTTCATCCGTATGGCGAGCGCATCCCGCAACACGGCCCCAGACTTTCCTCCGTTCGCTGCTCCCAGCTTGTACCACATATAGGCCTGGACATAGTCCTGCGGCACGCCGTCTCCACGCTCATACAGGAGGCCAAGTCTTCTTTGCGCTAAATCATTTCCTTGTTCTGCGGATCGACGATACCATCTCACCGCCATCTTGAAATCCTGAGGAACACCCCGTCCATAATCAAATAAGCTCCCCAGGTTGACCTGGGCGGCCGCGTGTCCCTGGACGGCGGCTTTCTCATACCACTGTCGCGCTTGGGCATCGTCTTTTGGGACGCCCTGGCCGTTGGCATAGAGCAAGCCGAGGTTGTATTGCGCGTCGGCATGTCCCTGCTTGGCCAGCGGTTGCCACTCACGCAAGGCCGTTGCGAAGTCGCCGCGGTGATAGGCATTCTCGCCTGCTTTGAAGTCTGCCCACGCCGGTGTGGCGAGACAGACAATCGACAGCACAAGGGCGACAGGGAATCGGAGAACTATAAGCTGATCGTCACTCATGAGACAATCCCCGTCGGTTCCTGCACCAATCGGTTTACGAAATGCTGAAGACGCGTCTGTGTGTGCGGCTCAATCGACAGATTTTCCGCTGCAAACTCCTGCCCTCTTGACCACCGCACAACCGCTTCTGGCACTAGGATCCGTTGCTCATTCGGAAGCGTGACGGTCAAAGAGAATCTTTCCCCTGGTCGCAGCGGTAGATTACCAGAGAGTCGCCACCCGGTACAGGAGACATTCCAGATCGTGCCTTGGCCTTGGAACGGACCCGCATGGTAGGTCACGGGGCAACAGACAGGAAAGCGGCGATAGGGACGAAGTGTGAAGGGCATGATGGCCTCTTAGGGGAGGAACCTTATTGGCTCACGTTGAATGCATGCAGGTTCGAGCTTACAAGACTTGTACAAGCTCCTGGAAAATGGAGCCGGCGATCCGGATTGAACGGACGACCTGCGGTTTACGAAACCGCTGCTCTACCATCTGAGCTACGCCGGCCCTCGCGAGCGATTCTTCAACTTACACGGGTATTTCCCAAGCCTCAAGGGGTTTTTTGTGCATCGACAGACGATAGAGGAGTTACTAAGACGCGCCCTGCCAAACGCTCTGACTGACAAACCAGCCGTCGAGAAGCAATGGCCGCTAGTGGTACCGGGCAACGGGCTGCAGCCTCACCAAGGCCCCCTGGCCTGGCCCAGGGAGGCAGAGGGGCTCCTGCTCGTTGGCATACTGTTCGTGGGCCACCTTGAGCACCTGCCACTTGGTATAGGTGCAGAGTTCGCCGGCAAGGATAGTGCCGTTCTTATCGAGGTCTGCTGCACCTCCCAGGCCTCTGAGCAATTGATAGGTAAACAGCCCGTGCCGGCCCAGGTCATAACTATGAGCCTCTTGGACTGACCGGTTGCCGACCATCCACATGATCTTCTCCTTCCCGCTGCCCTCCTGTTCCCACAGCGGGGCGATCCGGTCTACTGCCTCCTTGCCCGGTGCCAATTCAAGCGAAAGATCGAGCATCACGACGGCACGGTGAATCGGCAATTTCGCCAAAGATTCCTGCAGCCGACGAAGCGAAAGGAGGCGCGCGCCGGACGTGGCCGTACTGTCGAACAATATCATTGACACTGCGCCGGTGGTGGCCTCAACCATTCCTCGGCCCGTAACCGAGACATAGACTACGGTGGTGGGGTCCACCTGCTTGGGTAGCCACTCTTCCAAAACCTCGGTCAGGTCGCTCTTGAGGGCATGGGTATCAACGAGGGTGCGCACGCGCTCGGAAGGAATTCCTCCGATCGATTTGAGGTACGTGGCCATGACCTCCGCGTCTCGTGCAGCGTACTTGACCCGGGCAATTCCGCTCTCCCGAAACCGCCCCACGCCGATGACAATGCCTACGGCCTTCCGCTGTTTGAGTATACTTGTCCGCTTCGGCAGCTGATCGACATCGACCGGCAGTGCCACAGCCTCCGTCGCAGACCCAGGCTTCATCGCCACCAAAAATTTCTTGGCGGTCGGCAGCTGGACCGATGGAGACCCGGCACGCAATATCAGCGTCAACTCCGTCTCCACGACGTCTTTGACCGGGCCGACTTTGCCGTCCAACGTCACGCGTTTCACCTCGCCAGGCTTCAGATCGCCGACTGATACCACGCTCGGGATCTGCGCAATCAAGGGCGGCGTGGCTATCACCGACAACTCGACAGCCCGTGCGGTTCCAGGCCCTTCATTTTTGACTTCAATTTCGATCGCGACGGCTTCACCGGTATGGAGCACTTGATTGCGATTCTCGTCACGGACGATCGCCCGGAATATCACCGTGGCAGGTTCGTCCACTGGAATCGGAACAGGACCAGCGGCCGCGTTGAGGCCATCGGCCTGGCGTGCTTGAGCAGCATCGATAATATTGTTGGACGTCCCGAGTTGCTTGGCCATACCATCCGTGACAATACCCATGGCATCTTGGGCAATCTTATCGAGCCCCTTCACCTCACACGAGGCCTCGATGACATCGACCTCTCCACGACCAATACTTTGAATCTTTTTACTGTAGAGAACCCTCCCATCGACAGCCGTGTAGGAAAAGTTCAATCCCAGGGTGACCGTGGCTGGATAGCTTTTGTTGGCCTTTCGAGGGATAGCCAGATCGACATGGGCCAGTCCCAACGATGCATCGACATAGCCATCCGGCGCCGACGAGGATCCCGTCTCACCCGTCAGGACCTTTTCAAAGACGCGGCCTGTTTTCCGCCTGAGCGTTTCCTGTAATGGAGCGCTGATCGGCAAGGATTGGCTCTGGCCGCAGGCGTCCTGATAGGTGAGCTGCGCCCCGGTGATACTTGGGTCAGATCGCAGTTGGACGGTCAGGGGGAGATAGTATCCGATGGTCGCGTCGTCACGACTCGAGAAGAGGGAGCAGCTCGTCAACGTCGCAACACACAGCCCCACGGCAACCCCTGAGGCTGCACGAAGCAGGAAGGGTGGACGCGCTGAATCAATGACCTGCACAGTCATTCTTATACAGAAAAGCATCCCACGAGCACAACTCGGCGCACAGGCCCGGCGGGACGAGCGAGACTCGCGGACAGGCGAGACGAGATTAGTATCCATTCTGTTCACGTTGCGCCTTTCGCGCATCTCTCACGCTTCACGCGCCGCGTCTCGCGATTGACAGCCCCGCACCCCTCGGCTAAGTTCACCCGCATGATCGAGTCTTCTTCGCCCGCACCGGGATCGCCATTGCCGCCGCGGCTCTCCTGGTCGGCCATCAGCCGACTCATTCGCCTCCAGAACCAGACTGGGACCTGGCTGCTCATGCTCCCGACTCTGTGGTCCTTGGTCTTGGCCGCGCGCGGCATGCCTCCGCTTCACTTGTTTGCCATTTTCGTCATAGGGTCTTTCGTGATGCGCAGCGCAGGGGTCGTGCTGAACGATCTAGCAGATCGTTCCTTCGATCGACATGTGACGCGCACGCTGGTACGTCCACTCGCGTCTGGTGAACTCAGCGCTACACATGCTCTGCTGGTCGTCGGCCTCTTCCTCTCGCTGGCTGGAACCCTCGTGCTGCTCCTTGACCCGCTTACGATCCTCTTGAGTCCGATCGCCTTCCTCTTGGCCGGCCTCTACCCATTTGCCAAACGCGTCATCCACATCCCGCAAGCCATATTGGGTATCGCCTTCGGCTGGGGCACCATCATGGCCTGGACTGCTTCGCGGGGAATCATCGAAACACCGGCCTGGTGCCTGTTCTCTGCGACGGTCTGCTGGGCCATCGGATACGATACGATCTACGCGCTTCAAGATCGGGAGGACGATCGTCGGATCGGAGTGAAATCTTCGGCGCTGTTGTTCGGTTCGTCGACGTGGATCGCCGTCGGCACGGTCTTTTGCGCGATGCTGCTGCTGCTGGGACTCGCAGGCTGGCTCGCCCACATCGGCTGGATCTACTACGCAGCGCTCGCTGCCATTGGAGTGTGGTGTCTGAGGCAAGCCCTGCAGCTCAGACAGGCCGTGCCGGCTCCCACTGCCTTCCACATGTTTCAGCAACATGTGTGGGTAGGAGCCGCGGTTTTCATTGGAATGATCGCGGGATTTCTACTCTAACAGGATACTGAACAAGTCCGTCGGCATGAATGGAGGGTTAAGGCTGAGATTCAGCAAGTCGAATCTTCGCTCAGCCTTGAGCTCGACCTCAACCTACCTCACTCGCTGTGGTCTTGCCTGCGGAACGGCGCGTCTTGGCGCGTCGGGGCCGGACTGGTGAGCACCGCGTCCTTTTGAGCATCCTTAAAGAGTGTTTCCCTATTCTGCCACATGCCAGACCATCGAAGTTTTAGTGGGGCGACACAGTTTTCCCGCAGCCTGTTCAGTTCATTACTTTTTCTTTTCGGTCGGGGTGGCGGCCGGGGCCGGGGTCGCAGCCGGGGCTGCGGTCGGGGCCACGGTCTCGTCCTCAGACTTTGCCCCTCGCAGCGTACCAAGGTACATTGTCACGGCCTTGGCATCGGCATCGCTGAGCCCAAGGGCCGGCATCCTGGTTTCCGGCTTCATCGCCTGCGGGTTCCTCACCCACCGATAGATCCAGGTCCCGTTCAATCTGAATCCTGCGCGGTCGAGCGCCGGCCCGACCTTGCCGCCCTCTGCGCCGAGGCTATGGCAACCGTTGCAGCCATACTTGTCCACATAGAGCCGTTGGCCGAGCTCCACCATCTTCGCAACCTGTTCCGGTTTCACAGTGAGATCGGGGCGGGCTACGTACACGCCTTTTCCCGGTCTCGTCGCGAAATTATTTAGTGCGGCCTGAGCAGCGTCGAGTTCTTTTTTCGCCTGCCCCATGGCTGCCATTTCCTTCGCGTAGACTGCATCATCGACATCGACGTTTTTCTTCTCTGCCTCTTCGTTGGCTTGCTTCTCAGCCGCCTCATACGTCTTTGTGGCCTGGTCTAAATTGGCTTGAGCCGTTTGGAGCGCGGCGGCCAGCTCTTTCTTCCGCTCCTCTACTTTAAACTCCAGCTTCGTGCCATGGAGGCCGCGGACATAACCGACAATGGCCCAAATTTCATCTTCGGACAGGGTGTACTTGAATGTCGGCATGGTGGGCACGGCAAAATCGTCGTCGCCGATCACGTCCCCGCCCTCACTCGTATCCTTCATGTCGCGTGAAATCGTATTGAAGATGTCTATGTCTTTCAAGGTGGCCATCTCTGACTTGTTCGTAAGATCTTTGGGCTTCGGATCAGGCATCGAGGACCAATTGAATCCTTCGTTCTGGCGTCCGCTATCACCGTGACAGTGCGAACAGTAGTGGCTGTATAGTTCATGCCCCTTCTGCTGCTGCTCGTTAGCACAACCCAAGGTGGCCATGGCCCAGATGCCAACTAGTCCACCCACCACTCCCAATACGTATCGATGAGCCGCCTTCATGCTGAATGCCCTTTCTTGAGCTTGCGGATCAGTACGAACTGAAATCCGAGAGCCAGGCCCACGGCGATGGCCGCATAGTAATAGCCGGAATAATTCGGTGGCGCCTCTGCGCGGAAATTCCACCAAGCAGTGACCGCCTTTTGGGACCCCTTCTCCTTCAGTTCGCCACTTGCATCCTTCTTGCCATCCCAGACGGCGAAGGCGATATTGATGAACCCACCTGTCGCGATCTGCGTATCTTCGTCCGGATGTCCGGTGTCGAGTAGCCGCGTGTACACAACTTTCCATGTGCCGTTGGCGTAGACGCCTTTGGCTTTCACGTCTTGGTGCGTCTGTACCTTGAGTGTGCCAAAGCCCTTGGCATTCATGTCGACGCCTTTGTTGTCTTTGTTCTTCCAATACCAAATATTGACCGGGCCGCCTTCCACCTGCGCCATCGGCTGGCCATGGGCAAAGTGGGCCTTCTTGTCGCCCACCATGAACTCAATTGCGGCTGCATCGTCCGGATCCTCCGTCGGGTCGGCGTATTCCAACAGAATGGCGACGTTGGTCCCGTCATGCAAGGCACGCACGTTCAAGTCTTTGACCGTCGCATCTAGAATGCGAGTCGGCCAATGGACTTGAGGCGACATCGGGAATCTCGCCAGTGTCGCGCTGTTCCACACCGCCGCAGTCGGGTCATCGCCCGGCAGAGCGCCCTTCACCATCGGAGCGCTGACCGAGACGCTTTGCAGGGTTGACTCTGGCGGAGCGGTGGCCACGACCTTTTCCTCGGCTGAGACGGGCTGCACGATCAGGAATCCCACGGCAAACCATACAGCAACGACGACATTCGGAACGATTTGGTTCAGTCCCTGCTTCATAAGTTCCGTCCTCTCCCTACTCACTCCTCAGAGGGTGGGGCTATGTGCCTTCCATTGCGCATTTTCTCACCCGCCCAACCACCCTCACACTTCCGTGATCATCTTCCTCGTTTCTTCAAGGGGCGGATGGGTTTGTCTCCAACTGCGCGCGCTATCCCAATCCCCATTTCATTTTCCAGGGGCAGCCTGGTCGATCCTCGATTGCGCGCGTCGAACGAGCACATTCCTATCGTGCGCGTTCCGCGAGCAGGAGGATGACCAGGCTGCCCCGCTACTCCCATGTCCGAGGAGATTGATGCGCTCCGTCGTACTCGCCCATGATGATTTTCCAGATCCATTCGTCAGGAAGTTCAACCTCCCAGCGAGGCATCGCTGATTTCCATGGCATCCCTTCGATCGGGAGGCCGACGCCGCCCTTCTTGATGCGCCAGAAGAGATAGCTTTCCTGGAGCATGGCGATCGTCGTTGGGTCGGAGAAGTTGGCCGGAGGAGGATTGAATCCCCTGGCCGCCGGACCCTTGCCATCGAAGTTCCCTCCGTGGCAGGGGGAACAGAACGCGGCATAGAAACCCTTCCCCTGCTGGATGTTGTCCGGTGTCTTTGCAACGGGACTCGACAAGCCGGTATATTCGCCTGGAGGCGCCGGGTGAATCGTCCGGTTTTCTGATGGTGGCGCATCACTCACCGCCGTACTGTTATAGGTTTGCCAGCCGACCAGCAAGGGGAAGAGAATCAAGACGCCGTAACGCACTGCTTGCAGCCCGCCGATATTCTCTCCCGTCAGGAACCGTTGGATCGGGCCCCAGAAAGCCTCTTTGGACTCTGCGCTCAATGTGGCGAAGATGATAAAGCCTGATGTCGTCAGCATCAGATAGAGAAAAACCAGACTGGCCGGCAGCGGCGCCGAGCCGGGGATATTGGGCACGACAAACTTACAGATCGCATAGACGATCACATTCAAAATTATGAGTCTAATCAACGGCCCCATATGTTCCTCCTCAGCGCGCTTGTGCCACGGCCACAGGATCGGACTGGGCTGCCTTCGGCGGAGCAGCAGGCGTCTGTCCCGGCGCGTCCAGCTCGGCTACAGTGACAGAAATTGGTTCCCCGCTCATCTGCTGCAGGAATGCAATGACCGAGAGAATCTCATTCCTGGACAGCCCGATCGGATTCTTATTGATGTAGGGCATCCGGGCCGGATACTCCTTCGCCACGCCTTCATGGCGATAGTCGAGATAGATATAGGCCTGCGGTTGCGTCAAACTTTCAAAAAGAAACTCACGGCTCAACTTGGCCCCGATCCCCTTCAGGTCCGGGCAACGGGCCGATTCGCTGGGGCCGATCGTATGACAAAGCGCGCATTGGCCCTTACTAAAGAAAATCTTCTGCCCGATGGTCGCCATGTCGGTCGGAGTTTTCACCGTGGCAATATCGAATTTCTCCTCGACGGGCGGCAACGACGCCATTTGCGGAATCGATAACGCGATGAGCGTGAAGAAGCCAAGCACAATCGCGACGACTCCAATGACCCGGACGAACGAGGCGCGAATGAAGAGGAGGATCAGGATCCCAATTCCCACCACTGAGAGACCGATCAACTGCAACTTGACAACTTCGCTCATACTATCCCCTTCGGCTTGTTAGAAGCGCTGAGTTCTGAGTTCAACTCAAAACTCATAACTCAAAATTCAGAACTTGGCCGCTTTCGGTTCATCGAGCGCACTCGATGCGCCTGCCATCGCCGGCATGCCGTGCGGCAACTCGCTCTTACTCGGTACACCAGGCGCTTTCGCCTTATCGCCCATCGTGGCGACCCAGAAGATGAAGGCGACAAGCATGCAGAAGAAAAATGTGCACAAGGACATGAGCGCAGCCGCATAGCCGAGCGCCGGTGAAAACGCGTATGGCGACGTATCGCGGACCACGCCATAGACATGCCAATGGACGCGAGAGGACGACCGTGCGTAGCCCATCAGCGTCATCAGGAGGATGACCATGACCGCGTTGAGGACGAGGGCGTACCCGGCACGGGGAGGCATCTTGCCCCAGACCATTTCCGTCGTGGTCTTGGCACTCCTCAGCAGCAAGGCCGTCAGCGGAGTGATCGTCAGCATGACACCGAGCACGACCAATACCTGCGACGTCGAGAAGTAATTAATGCGAATGAGAGCTGGAACGAAATACCCCCACACACCGAGGACGATCACCGCGATCGCCGCGGAGGCAAGGATGGCGCCCATGATCGCTTTGGCGACCTTGGCCCAGCCAGCCGTTTCCTTCTTGCCGGCCCGCCAATACATGATAAAGCTCATGAAGGTGACGAGGATCATCAGATTCGCCACGGTCATCTTGGCCGACATGACGCCGAACACGCCAAGAAGCGGATGGTGGCTGCCCCCCATCTTTCTCGCTTCTTCCATACTGGCCACAAGGGAGTGGGGCGTCATCCAGACACCCAGGCACAGCAGCAGAGCAACCAACATCGCCAACATCGGCTTCCGGTATTTTACCGCGGAGCCGGGGATGCGATAGGTGATCCCCAGCCAGAAATAATAATTCGATCCGAGAAAGAGCACCCCGATGAGCATGGCTTGCAGAATGAACAGCCACGACAGGAAGCCTCCCATGAGCGTGATGCCCATCTGCTGGTTGTACTGGTAGACTTCACGCATGAGCCAGTAGCCGGCAAAAGGGAGCGCCAACAGACCGAATACACCGATGAAGTTCCCGACATAGCCCATCCAGTCGTAGTGGTCCCGCTCTTCCGTGTTCTTGGATGACAAATAGCGAATCCCGGCATAGGCGCCGCATATGTAGCCCCCAAGCACGACGTTCGCAATCAGGCGGTGAATGTTCACCGGCCACCAGGTTGGATTCCATGTCGCTGCCCAGGCCCGCGCCAGATCCGACCCTTCGGCGAGCACGACCGGGCTGGCCTGGAACGTCGCCCAGGAGTTCGGCACGATCATGATGAAGAACGCAAAGAAGTTCAGCATGAAGCCGAGGAAAATATGAAATGTCTTCTTGCCGCCATCTTGCATCGCATCCCAGCCATACCAATAGAGGTATAGCGTCGCGGTCTCGACCAAGAAGAGGAGGCAATAAACAATAAAGGACGGGAAGAAAATATCCGTCAGGTAGTTCATCAGCTTGGGATAAAACGACATCAGCAGGAACAGCAGGATGCCGCCGAAGAGCGCCGTTGTGGCATAGGCGGAGGTCAGGAGCTTGGTGAATTCCTTGGCTAACTTATCGTAGCGCTTTTCGCCGCTCTTCCAGGCGACAATTTCGCACAACCAGGCGAAGATCGGCACACCCAGCACAAATCCCGCCAGCAGCAAATGGAGCTGAGCGACAACCCAGACGATGTTACGGCTGCCGACGTAGGGAACGTCGCGATACTCGACCGGAGCCGGCGGCACGGCATCTGCGCCAAAGACCAGCGCGGGAAGGCTGAGGAGGCCCGCTGCCATCACGAGCCCCAAGAGCGTCCCCCCATGATCACTGCCGCTCCGAAGAATCCTCTGAATCCATCCACCCTGATGTCGCATTGCCCTCATCTCATCATCTCCCACGTTACGGTTTCATGACGGCAGGCGGAGCCGGTTCTGTTACTTCCGGCGCTTTCACTGCTTCTTTGCCTTCCTCGCCTTTTTGCTTACTCTTCTCTTTTTCCAGTTCAGCTTCGGCCTGCTGTTCTATCAGCAACTCGACCCGCGCCGCAAGCTGCGTAATCACCTTTTCGTCTTTATTCAGCGTCTCAAGCGGCTTGAACGCAGGCTCCACCTTCACTTCCGCCTTCTTGCAACAGTCGTGCGGGTGTGGTGTAAACACCGGGAGAGAAGACCAGAACAGGAGCGACAACACAACGGCCACACCGGACAATGCCGTCAGCATCAATCCTTGATCCCCCGGCACCCGCATCAGGTCCCAGCGGGTGATCAGCCCTTCATAATTCTCTGCAGCATGCCGTGCCGACTTCACCGTGCCCCGGATCGTCCGTCCCACAAGTGAGAAACCGATGACTAACAACAACAGAAGCGCCACTGTGGCCACAGTACCCCAGAGGGTCAGCTCAATGCTGATCCGCTCCGGAACAGGAGTTCCCACCAGAAAACCCGTCTCAAATATCGAATGGGCAGCAGAGATTGAGGCTTCCGTGATCGCATTCTCAGCCACCCAGAGGAGTGGGAGAAAGATGGCGCCGACCAAAGCGCATTTCCACCAGAGAGTCAGCCCCAACCCATCTGGCGGTTCGCGTCGCAACCGCTCGAGGAAAACCGTTCGTCCCGCGACCCCGAGCGCCCAGATGTCGATCGGGATCGCCAGCAAGAACAGCATTGCGATGCCGGCGCCTTCGCCGATATGTGATTCCAATCCCAGAGTGATCGTTGGAAGCGCGAACACCGTGATCGGGCTCGCCAGAAGCATCAAGAACGCAAGAAAGATTCTGGTTTCAAAATGCACGATCCCAAACGCCAGAAAGAGCACGGCCAAGGCAAGTTTGATCGGCAAGCCGGTCCAGAAGGCGGGCCAGAGAATGCCAAACCCGAGCTTTGTGGGGGACATCTGATCGTTCATGTAAGTACCCAACGATGAACACAGCACGATGAACGATGAACGACAGCGAGTCCGTATGTCTTCAGCGTTCTACACTCATCCTTCAGCATTGATGCACACTAGTCCAAAAACTCTCGATTGATAATCGCCGACACCGTAAAAATCAGGATCGAAACCATGAACATCACCCATAGGGTAAGGGCAATGGGGCGCTTGAAAATATTCCGTTCCGGGTCGCGGTCGATGAAGGGCAACGCAACCAGCAAAGCCCCAAGGAGGCTGGGAAATGCTATCGCACCGAGAAACTGCCCAAACTCACCGGAAAACATCTTCAGACGCAAATGCTGAAATAAGAACAAGAAATACCATTCCGGTTCCGGGTGATAATCGCCCGGGTCAGGCGTCGCCTCGTCCAACAAGACCACCGGCTCCCAGAAGGCCAGCGCACAGATGGAGGCAAACACCACCGCCATCCCGACGACGTCCTTCCAAATCTGCCGTGGGAAAAAATAGTCGGTCTTCGCCTTCAGCTCTACCGGCGTACCCCGGAAGGGACCACCCGGTCCCGCGCATCTAAAGAGGAAGAGATGCAACCCGGCCAACCCAATCAGGGCTGCGGGGAGCACCATGACGTGAATGACGAAGAACCGGCTCAAGGTCATCTGTCCCGGAGTTGCACCTCCCTTGAGGAGCCGCGCCAGGAAGTCGCCAATTAACGGCGTCTTATCCATAATCTCGACGCCGACAGTCGTAGCCCAATAGGCCCGTTGGTCCCACGGGAGTAAATAGCCCGTAAAGCCGAATCCCATGACGAGCGCGAAGAGTGACAACCCAACCAGCCAGATGAGTTCACGCGGTTTCTTATACGCGCCCCAGAGAAAGACTTGAGACATATGCGCAAAGACACAGACCACCATGGCCGTGGAGCCCCAGAAATGGTAACTCAGCAGGAACCAGCCGTAGTCGACGTCATGAAGAATGTATTGGGTACTGGCATAGGCATGGTCGGCGGTGGGCACGTAGTAGAACATCAGCAGAACGCCCGTGACCGCCTGCATGATGAAGATAAACAACAGAATCGACCCGAAGACGTAGGCCCAGCGCGAGCCGCCGGGGACCGACTCATTGAGCATCTTGGCTGCAAACAGCTTCAGACCAACCCGCTCATCGATAAAGTCGAAGACTTTTTCGACGACTGTTGGCTGCGTGCCGGCAGACGGAGCAGAAGGAGTATGGCTCATCTAAACCATCCGCGATTGGACCTTCGTCCCGGCTTTGAATTCCATATCGATAATTTGCACCTCGCCGCTCTCGGACACCTGAATCGGCAGCAGGTCGAGGGGACGCGGGGCGGGGCCCTCCAGCACCTTGCCGGACGCATCATAGATGCTCACGTGGCAGGGGCAGAGAAAGACCGGCCCAAGCACCTTGTGTTTTCGCCATTTATATCCGCACCCAAGGTGGGGACATTTGCCGGAAAATGCGATGTAGGGTATGTCCTTCTTATTAGTCCAGATGGTTTTCCCGGTGGCATCCCGGAATTCCATATCCTTCCCCTGATACACTTTTTCCAGCACTGCGGGAGTTGCCTTGACGAGCCAGACGTTCTTCTCGATCTCAGCTTCAGGCAGATAGGCCTCTTTGACCTTGTGCTTGAACTCGAACTGGGTCCCGGTATCTTCGGCCTTCACCTTTCCGACGTTGCCGATCTTCTGCCATCTGTTATCGAACGGTGCATACATCGGTTTCATCAAGTACTTCAGCACGGGATAGACCAGCGGCAATCCGATGAACAGCCCCATCACATAGGTCAAGTTTGTGAAAAACTTCCGCCGCTTGACGTTCCGCTCCAACTCAGGGAACGGCACCAGGATTTCGCCCGGCGTGACGTGAATATTCCTCTCAAGGCCCGGGATTTCCACTTCATGCAGCGTGACATAGTCGCCACGCTTGAAGGGCGGCAAGGCCATGACTTCGGATGAGGACGACCGCAGTTGCACCAGATCGTCCATCACGGTCTGCACCGCACCCATCGATACTTGCCGTTCTCCTGAGCCGTTCATCGACACGACGAGATGGCTGACTTCATGGGACAGCGGGTCCATGATGACCTTGGTCACTTCTCCGACATCTCGATCCGTACAGCGGACTTTCGATTTCAGTTGAGGCTGCATGCTACTTCTTCTTAATCGGCTTCGGCGTGTTCACCGATGTATTCTTGAATGTACCCAGCCAGGAGGCGAGCGCCACGACGTCGCCTTCCTCCATGAGGTCCTTATACTTGTCCGGCATCTTGCCCTTCTCCCACTCCTTCTCGAATCCCTCGGCCATAAAGCTCTTGGGATCGAGAATTTTCAGCTTAATCTCGTCGACCGTGAGATACGTGCCGATGTTGTCCAACTCCGGACCGCGCTTCTTCCCACCCTCACCCTTCAGCTTGTGGCAGTTGTAACATTCTTGCAACTGCCACTGCTCTTCTCCCTGTTTCATAAAGTCACCGGTTGCCACAGCAGCCGTTGTCGGGGCAGTGCCGGCCTGCGGCTCTTTCGTCGCCTGATCCCCGCCCAGTGCCTTGAGCCGCACCTCCAAGGCTTTCACCTGCTCATCGAGCGCCTTCGCGCGCGCTATCAACTCCTCAGCTTTTCCCTGTTGAGTCGCAGCAAACTTGGGCCCCAATATCTTGGCAATCTTTCCCTTTTCATCTTCCGGATCGTATTGCGGCCACATCGAGGCGCCGGAAATGTACACAGTGCACAGCACGGCGTAAAACACCACGAGGGCGATCAAGGACTTTATCCCGCTCATAGTCTTAAGCGTCGGAGCGTCCAGCAATATGAAGACGGCAGCCCCCAACATCGCATAGCCGAAGAACATCATCTGGAAAATGAAGGGAAACTCGAGCGCTCTCGTAATGCCGATAAGCACGCCGCCCACCACCAGACCGATCGCCAGCTTCTTAATCACATTCCCCATGCAGACTCACTTTCCTTCAGTAGGCGTTCCGCACTCCGTTTACTTGGCCCTGGCAGGGACAGGAGTACCCTCTGGTGCATGCCCCTTCGAATCGGAAGGCCGAAGGGTCACGATAATGGCGAAACTCACGACTACGAAAAACACGACAGTAATCCCCGTAATCCACCAGGCGGAATACGACAGCGTCGGCGTGAAGGACTCCGCGGTGAAGTCGGGCAACAAGTTGTAGGTGTGGTAGTACTTCCGCAGCAAAGAACGAACGGCGCCCATCAAGCCCATCGTCCAAATTGAGCTGAAGGCCAGAAAGATCAGCACGAACTGGGAGGCGAAATCGATTTTTCCCCAGACAATCGTGCCCTGCCTGATGGCCCGGTTATAAATGACATAGTTGACGACCGTAACGAAAACCAGCGTGAATGCCGCAGAATTCTTGGCCGGCATCAGCGCCAGGAAGTTCCAATCTGACGGCAGCTCCAACTCCGCCACCAGCTTGGCACCGGTCGGAACGAATCCGTGGGGGGTGAGCCAGATTGCATCGCCCACGACGACCATCAAGAAGCCGATTTTAATGACGGTCCTCGCAGAAACAGTATACGGGATGAACCGGCCCAACGTGAACGGCGCCAGGATCAACGGCAGGAGGAACGCCAACGACATCGGGTCGGGAACTGGATAGTCCGTCATCACCTTGGTCATCACCAAGGGGAGCAGTACCATCGCGATGGGAGCAAGGATCGTCATCCGGACCTTTTCGACCCCCTCAATGCGTTTCATGCTGAGCCAGATGTAATAGTTACTGGCCAAGAACATGAGTCCGATCATCGCTCCTTGCATTTCAAAAAACATCGAGAGCTGGTCGGCCATCATGTACGGGCAGATCGACGCATCGTAGTCGCAGAGCTCATACGCCAACAGATACCCCATGAAGGGCAGGAACAGCATCGCGCCCACCCCGATCAGATTTCCGACAAAACCCATCCAATCGTAGTAGGCCCGCTCTTCATCCTTTTTCGCCCCCATGTACATGTAGGCGGCGATCATGCCCGCCACAAATCCTCCGAACGTCACGTTACCGACAATCCGGTGGAGATTGAGCGGCATCCAGCTATAGTTGAAGATCTTGTCCCATAAGGTCGCAGCTGCGAGAAACTCTTGTGGTGAGACACCCTCAGCCTTCACCGGAGTATTCATGAACGACGTCGGGCCGTTGATCACGAACAGCGTGACCAAACCGATCAGATTCAAGAGCACACCGAGAGCGATATGGCGGGCCTTCTTCTCACCCTTCCAGGAGTCCCAGGTGTAGAAATATAGGTACAACAGGATGGTTTCGCCGATGAACAGCAGCGGGTAGATCACCGCGAACACGAGAAAGAAGTGATTGATGAGCCACGTGGTGAATTGGGGGTACGTCGCGAGGAGCACAAAAATAAACAGGCCGCCGGTGAGGGCAGTCATACTGTAAAGAATAACCGTCACCTTTGTGACCTCTTTGGCCAGGCGATCGTATTTAGGCTCTTGCTTCCGATACCCCATCCATTCTGAGATCACGACAAAGATCGGGGCGCCCAGAATGAACGCCGCAAACAGAATGTGAAGCTGGGCGACGATCCATACCGCGGTCCGATTCCCCGTATAGGGAAACTCCACCGGAGGCGGGCCAGGAGCTTGGGCATAGGCCACTCCTCCGATCAACGCTAGAAGCACACATGCCGCCACGAGACTGCGCTGCCAAGTTTTCATGATATTTCGTCGCCCTTCCTCACAGGAACCATTGAATTTGCACCCTGCCGCAATGGTTTTTCCGCAGCCTGTTGGGCGTCCTGCGGCGTATGGTGGTCAGAGCGTCAGGAGGTTGTGCATCGTACAGGACAGCATCCATCAAGCGAATACACCGGTAGACGACCCGGAGGCTCAGGGTAAGAAGGTTTCTGAGTTAATGTCGGACAGGCTCCTAGATTGAAGTCCCCTTACTTGCCCGCCGGTGCCGGAGCTGCCGGAGCTGCAGCCGGAGCAGCCGAGACGCTCGCCGCATCAACCCAAGATTTCTTGTCGGCGTCCCATCCCTTCCCAGCCAGCCCGAAGTTTCGCTCAAACAAGATCAACTTCCATATATCTTCTTCTGCCAGCTTGCTTTTCCACGCCTTCATCTTCGTATTGGGAACCCCTTCGGAAATCCGCCAGGCCCACACTGAATCGGAGTAGAGCTTCATCCGCTCGCCGACCCGGAAGTCGCGGGCACCAGCCTTGACCGGCTTGCCGTCCTTGCCATGGCAGCTGGCACAATTCACATCGGGGTTTGTCTCTCCGATGAAGAGCTTCCGCCCTTCTTCCATTTTAGCCGCATCGGCCCACCAACCGGCCGGCATATGTTTGTCGGCATACTCAGCAGGAGCCGGCGGAGGCGGAACGATCGGCCCCTCTCCTTCTCCTCCCCCGCATGCCACCATGAAGAACCCCATCCCCAACACAACCGCCAACTGCGAAACTTTCATCGGCTTCATAACCATCCCTTGCTCCTTTTTTCCCGAACACATCGATGACGTTTCACTTTCACGCTCGGACGAAAAAAAACGCCTTTACGGGGTGATCATCCCCCCTGTAAACGCGCCGATCCTAACAAATACCGTGCCGCCACGCGCACTCCCCTGCCACTTCAAGTCGCCGATCCAGCGAGGTGCACATCAGCCCCACGGACCGCTTCGGTTATTTCTTACGCTTACCCTGGGACTTCCCTCGTTTCTGTTCCTGCTTCCGCCACGAACGAATCAGTTTGACCCCGATGAACCCACCGACTGCTGCCGCTGCAGCCCCCGACCCTAGATAGACCCACAGAGGAGTACTGCTCCTGTCCTGTATGCAGCCGGTCCCAATATTGACCTGAATGATTCGCTCTGTCTCCAGATCCTTCGGGTCAAACGAAACTTTCTGTTGCTGCTGCTGCCCGTTGGCTTCAATCAGCAGTGGATCGCCAAGATTATCGTTATGAAGATGAAACGCCGCCTTGTAGTATCCGTCTCCATCGGTCTTGACGATCTGCCCGTAGGAGATCTTTGTATCCTTGACGAGCACATCTATATTCGCGCTTCTTTTTCCATCAGTTCCGCAGACAAACCCTTCGACCGTGAACCGATGGTCGGCTTCATGTGTTGCAGAAACGATCGAGGGGAGACAGCCCACCATTGCGACGGCTAGGATCCACTCCCGCCATCGTGACTTTCTCTGTGCGATCTGTCTGCGCCTCACGTGCTCTGGACTGACGCCTCTTTCCGTCGCCGAGCGCTTGCGTCCGCCTCACACAACAAAACGTTTGATGACCGACGAGCCAACCCCATTTTAAGAGCGACACTTTTAGCATAGCGCCTACCCGTTGTCAACGAATGGACTGCCCGACTGGACAGAGAGATAAGCCCCTTTCCAAGCACTTGGAGGGGCCTATCCGCGATGAGCCCGTGTAGAAAATTATGAGAAGAAGAGATGCGATGGGCAGACGGAGACCTTAGACAATTCCTCTAGCTTTTGCGTCGGCTGCGACACGTTCCACATCGGCTCGTCGCTCCGAATCCTTCTTGGCGATCCAGTTCTCCCAGGATTTCCCCGTGGCCGTGTCCTTACCGGTAAAGGCGATCGCGGCAATCTGGTCATAGCGAATGTGCCGAGCCTGAGAACTGTCGGAAGGGAACACCTCAAGATAGGAGTCGGGACCGTTGACCTGACGATTGAAAAGATACCCGCTGAGAGATTCACCGGACTTCAATGAAACCGTCACATCGCCGCGATAATCGAACGCCAGCTCCACCGCTTCTGCCAGCTCGGCGAAAGAAACCGGATGAAATACGCGACCTTCGGGCGATCCAGCTACGCCGCCACTACTATGGTTCTTGGTATCGGTCATCGCGGGACCGTTAAACGTGAGACGTGAAACGTGAAACGCCTAACAAGAATATGGCCAGGCGGCCCCTGCGAACGACGGGAGGAGAGCGACGCCTCACGCAATCTGTCATCGCGAGGTTGGGAGCATCGTCAACTTGACGGTCCGGCCAAACCCGGACATCGTGCCGAAAGTATCTTCGACGGCAGACGGTTCATAGCCGCAATGCACCATGCAATCGGCGCATTTCTCATTCCGACCTGTTCCGTAGCGATCCCACTCCGTGCTGTCCATCAGTTCACGAAACGTCTTCGCGTAGCCCTCTTGGAGCAAATAGCAGGGCTTCTGCCACCCGAACACGTTATAGGTCGGATTGCCCCAAGGCGTGCATTCGTACTCTCGCCGGCCCATCAAGAAATCTAAGAACAGCGGCGACTGATTGAATTGCCACTCCTTCTTTGGATTCCCCAAAATACGGGAAAACAATTCCTTGGTGCGCTCTCGCTTCAGAAAATGCTGCTGGTCCGGCGCCTTCTGATAACTGTACCCCGGAGAAATCATCATGCCTTCGACGCCAAGCTCCATCATCGCATCGAAAAACTTCCTCACACGCTCCGGATTAGCATCATCGAAGAGGGTTGTATTGGTCGTGACCCGGTGCCCCCGCTTCAATGCCGCTTTGATCGCCTTCACTGCCACGTCATAGACACCGTCTCGGCAAACCGCCAAATCGTGCTCATCGCGCAGACCGTCCATGTGGACACTGAACGTAAGGAACTTCGAGGGCTGATACTCGTCGAGTTTTCGCTCCATCAAAATCGCATTGGTGCAGAGGTACACATACCGCCCCTGCGCAACCAGCCCACGGACAATCACCGGCATCTCGGGATGGATCATCGGTTCGCCGCCGGGAATACTGACAATCGGAGCACCACATTCCTCTGCCGCGGCAAAGCACTGCTCGGGCGTGAGCCGCTTATCCAACACATGATCCGGGTATTGAATCTTTCCACAACCGGCACATGCCAAATTGCAACGGAATAAAGGTTCCAGCATCAGCACGAGCGGATACCGCTTCACCCCGCTCAGCTTCTGGGCGAGCACATACTTCGTAACAGTAGCCATCTGGGAAAGCGGAACGGCCATTCCCCTCTCTCCTTCTGTGCAAGCTATGTCGGTAACGACGGCGACCGGCCACCGGGCTAGTAGGTTATAAACGTTGGCGATTCTAACACTCAGACTCGCTGCCGTCAATTCTCTCCCCGCCTTCATGCTGGCCCACATTGCTCATGAAGGTTCCTTGTCCCCCACTCACCCATTCCTTCCCCACGAGGAAGCCGATGGGGCTACCTCACCTAATTGCTTGACTTTGCACTCCCCTGCCGGCCATCAATAAAGCCGATGGGGTCATTGCTTCGAGATTCCGACATATACACAGCTCGGCTAATTCATGCCGTGAAGCGGATGGTGGAGTTCCACGGCTTGATGGCCGTGGCTTCCTGCGCAGGCGGGAGAAATATTCGGTCGAGGTTCTCTATGAGTGACCAGGCATGACACTTCTCACAGGATGCTGAAAAAGCCCACCAGCGGCGTTCTCACTTCGCTCAGAGGCTCAACCTTGGAAAGGTTGGCTCGAAGGTTGGAGTGACTGAAGGGGTTTTTCCGTTCGCAAGATCCATTCGAGGTGCGAACGGCCCGCACGAAGTGTGGTATGTACCTCCTCGCTTCTTCGCTCGCTGCGGCCTTGCCTGGGACAAGGCGCGTCCTTGGGCGAGAGGCTGTCTCGGCAGACTCGTGGCGGGCGGGTGAAGTAGCCGTCAGGGTTGGGCGGGTGAGAAGTCTGGCCATTTTGAGCATCCTGCGCGGTGCTCTCCTCTTGTCCAGCCGTGTAAACCAGTGAGGTTCTGACGTGCCTACAAAGTTTTCCCTCAGCCTTCTGAAGGGATGGTGGAGGTGGTTTGGGCAGCAAAGTCGGCTCAACAAGCTTATCATTGTTGGATTTTCAGCCTCGTTGGTGTTCTTTCTCGTCCCTGTGGTTGTGTCCTGGTTCAAGCCAACCCCGATCCATGTAGGCATAGCCTTCTACACATACGAGCGTGCCTTCTTCCTGGAGGGGAACACCAAGACCTATTTTTACGAAAATCGGAACCTGGTGTCCGATTGCAGTCTCCGGAGAATTGAACAGACCCTGCCGAAAGGCCGCGCCATGACACCTGATCCGCAGTCCTGGGTCTTGATCAAGTTTCTCCTTGAAAATGTGTCGGGCCAGCGCATCACGAATCTCCGCATGGACATCAGGTCTCCTCTCCTCCGCCCCACCACAACATTGTTCGCGACATCGAATCTGAAAGCGACTGGGGCATGGGACACCACGGCGAAGGATGCCCCACGCGCGTATGTCCTCTCTATACCAGCCATCGCATCAATGACCTCGGCGGTCATCAGTGTGAAGACTCCTATCGACGAGACATTGCGTCAGTTTATTTATACGGACCGTGGTCGGTTGACGATCCAGGTGCCCTATTTGTCAGCGGACCAATTCGGAACCTTTCCGCTCAAAGTCTCTCGCCTCAATGCCATGAAGATTTTGAACCGGGAAAGTATACTGCGAACCGGAGACGAGACTTTCGCGAATGAAAAGATTGAGTTTACGATGCTCCGCCCCGATGAACCTGATCTAAAAGATGACAGCGTGTCCTACCCCCTTCTCTCGAAGGCTCGCGTATGCCCGGAGGGAACAGCGGGCGACTGGTAGGATTCGGGCAAGCCGATGGGGTCGTTGCTTGACCTCGCATGCCCCCTGCCAGCCATTGGCGACCTTGCCGTAGGAGCGGGGATCCACCGAGGCGCGGCCCGGAAGGAAAGCTGGAGCTGACTGAAGCTGTGCGATTGACTAATCGCGCCTGAAGGAATTCCAGAAGGACTTCCGCTGGGACGAGCCAGGAATGGTCGCTCCGAGAGGCAGGGAGCCGATGGCCGGCAGGGGCGTGCTAATCAACGAACCGGTACGTGCGTGGAGACAGAAGGGGAAACACTGAAGGGGTTTATCCCGTCGCCAAGAACGATCATACGGGCTCCGGGTCGAGCAAGCTCTGTGTGGAGGCGCCGAGCGGGGTCGAACCGCTGCATCGCAGTTTTGCAGTGCGCCTGGCGATCCTACGACCACTGACGATCCAGTGCGACAGACTACGACGCCTGAAGAGTGAAATCAAGAGGTTCGGTGCTTTTGTTGCTACTGACCGCGACTGAGTTAGATTCTGAATCGGGACCAAAACCGGGAGTGGAACCGGGAGTAAAACCGGGATCAGGGTTTATTGGTAGATAGACCTGAGGCTCTCGTTGTGGTTCGAGTCCTGGTCGGGTCCCCGAGCTGTATCCTTTGCGAACCCTTAGATTTGAGTTTCCTAGGTCGCGACAAACGGTTTAGGAAAGCGTTGTCACCACCCTACTCCAGCCCACTCAGACTCACTCAGGCCCACTCCTGCCAAGGTTTGCTCAAAACTCGAACTTTGGCTGGAGTGGGCTGGAATGAGCTGGAGTGAGGTGGAGTTGAGCACAAAATGAGCACAATCTGGCTCCCGACCTACCCATTGCAAGCGTTGCACTTCAGGGTATTATGTCCACCGGACCGATTGAAGAGGTGGGGCCAGGTTAGTAGTAAGTAATCGTGCGCGTAATAACCTCGGTAGGGAACCTCTCGGGTTTCCCTGATTTGTTGTAATAGGACCATCTGCCTGGAGTTTTCTTGACCCAGTTCCCTTTGGCATCGTCTTCATACATGTAGATGGTTTTGAACCCGAGTGTTCGTTCTGCATTGAGTTCCAATTCTTCCACTATGCGACCTGACCGATCATAATGGAACACCCTTCGATCACGCACGGAGCCGTCACTCTTAAGACTTATCATCTCGCTGGTTCTTCCTTTGTCGTCATGCTGTACAGGGATTTCCACTCGAAGGCTCCGTCAGACTTAGTTGCAATTCCTTCGATAACATGATTTTGGGAATCATATTCCCACCTTACTCGCCTTTGCGCATTTGCTTCAGGAAATAGTTGACCATCTGGCCAATATGCATCCTCTATTTTGTTTCCCTTGTTGTCCCAGGAATACATCCAGCGATTTTTCTCGCGTCCTTTGCCGTCGCGGGAGATATCCCCTGTCTTCTGCCCCTTCTGGTCATAGGTATACGTCATCGCCCCCGACATAGACCCATCCTCCCCATAATAGGTTATAAGTGTGAGGAGGCGTTCAGAGGGATCATACTGGTACAGAGCTTTTCGCTTGCTCTTTGGAATCAAAGTGCCATTAATCTCTTCCCACCCGTGAGACTCAAGTATATGGCCTTCTTTATCATACAGAGTACGACTGACGCTCGTTGGTACTCTATCTTCCCAATGAATCCATCGCTCAACGACCTCACGCACTGGGCCGAATAGCTCCTTGCCATCTATATCGGAGGCAGCGATGGTTGTTCCCGGAAAGAGCATCAACAGACCACAGAACACTCCTATGCGCGAAAGTGCCGTGCCCCAAGTTGTTGCACTACTCCGAACCATAGTCATACATGTGTAGCGGTTCTGAACGTTAGCAACTGCGTCAAGATGGTTGCTCATGCAGGACTCAAACCCACGAGCCATAGCTATCTATACCGTTACTCCAAAAATCTGAGATTGGCAAAACAATTGGTTGACAAGGCGGCAGTCTAGGGGCGGGCCAAAAACGTTGTGAAAAACTAGACGCTATCCGCTAGATTTAGTTGAAGATCAATTGGAGTATTCGAAGGAGTCAAAAAGAACTGGTTTTGAGCGTTTGCCCCCTTGACCTAGCACGTAACCTGACGTATCATCAGTCATATGGTCAAGTTCTTCATTGTTGGTCTACTATGTCTGTCAGTGTTGTGTATGGTCCCGCTGATGGGAAGCCATCACGTGGCCTCCGGCCATCTGCACCACGATGTTTCAACTTCCTGTTCTACCTGCATGGGATCTGCGGCCATGAGTATGGTCGGTTTTCTCCTAATAATGCTGGGCTTTTCGAGCCTTATCATTCCCTCTGCGCCTCTGCTCACACTGGTTGTCGATCAATTCCATCCTCCTCGCCTCCACTGACCGCGACATCCGTTTCGTCAGCTAAAAAGCATTAGAAAAACACCGCCTCGACATTCGCTCGTGGTGGTCAGCTGTATGTGAACAGCGAGCCCGCTCGCCGTTCCAGGAGAATAGATCATGCGTATCAGACAACTGTTGGCATTGTTCAGTGCCACGATCCTCATCGCTGGCATCACAGGGGCATGCGCACAAGTCGAGCAACGGGATAAGCGGTTTTATTACCGGGCGCTCTGGAACTTTGCGCTACGGGAACACCTGCGAGATCTCGACATCGAATTCAATGGAGTCGATTTCGGCCACTCTAATCTGTACGAAAACCTTCTTCTGACGGGCGCAAAAGATGTTCCTGCGATTGAAGAGAGAGCTCGGAACGAGACAATCCGATTTATCGCCTCCCGACCAGTTCTGAATCCCAATGAGGAAGCCATCGCGCCGACCTACATGAAAATGGCTTGGAAGGCGCAGAACACCTTTGATGAAGCCCATGCCCTGCATCGGGCTACCTATGACATCTATGTCTCTGATCTCGCTGACAGGGAAGGCGCCCTTCGCAAAGTGCTGGCGTTCTACCAAAAGAGTGGATATGCGATTACGTCGAAACGGCTGGATCATCAGCGGCTGGATACCTTCCCTTACTCCAAGTCATTCCGCCGAAAGTTCCCCCTCTTTAATGCCACGATCTGGGCCTATCACTATCTCCAGGTCGTTGTGTATGACGCGTTAGGAGCGGCGCCCGATCTGCAGTCCAAACGGCAGGCCGTGAAGCCTATCCTCCACACCTATCACGGCTATCTCGACCAACCGCCCGTGGGATGGACGTTCATGCCTATGACAGAAGAATTGAGCCCGAAGTTCGTGGCGGACTTTCCCGAGATTGCCAACATTTTTGACAACCTCCATATGATGCATGACAACATCAGCGACATCCTCACCACCGATCTCCTGCCGACATGGGAGGAGAAGCGCAAGGAAATCTACCGCATCACTCAGGCGTACTACTGGGCCAGTGCGGATGCCACGAATCCCTTCATCGTGCGAGCTGGACAACCTCACCACTCGGGCTCGACACCGACCATGAAATCTGTCTTGCCAAGCGGACATTCCGGGCATTAGGGAGCAATCAGTGAGACGACCGATACCAAAGTTTGTCGTTCTCTTATTGCTGATAGTGCCGACCGTCGTTTCGGCGTTGGACCATGACAATCTGGACCCCAACAGACCTATCGCAATCGAAGATGCGTATGTTGTTCCAAAAGGAGAGATTGGGGTCGAGGGAGGAATCTTCTTTAGTGATCGCAAGCAAGGGAAGAGTCGATTCGTGTTCCAGCCTCAGCTCATCATCGGAGCATTTAACAATACTCAATTGGAACTGAGTAGCGATCTGCAGACAGACCCGCAATCTATTGTCGGGGATGATAAATCCGGCAATCTTATAGTTGGGGCGCTGTACAACTTGAATACCGAGACGCTGAGCCTGCCAGCGTTTGCAATCCGGGGACAACTCGGATTGCCCACTGGTGTGAACGCAAGGGGGGTCGATACCGCGCTGACGGGCGTGATGACGCGCTCATTCGGACGGTGGCGCACCCATGTGAATGTGGGATATTCGTTACTGGGCTCGCCGCAAGGCCAAGAACGGAACGGAACATACCGAGTGATCGCAGCTATCAGTTATCCCCTCGGCTATCCGACTAGTTTCAACGATACGATCATTTGCAATGTCTTTACTCGCCAGTCTGATCTTGTAGGACAACGGAATCCGACAGGGATCGGGATCGGTCTTCGACATCAGGTCAGTTCCCGCGTCGTCGTTGACGCAGGCATCGGCAGTGAACTCATTGGACCAGCGGATCGTGCCCTATTTTTTAGCACCATTGGGCTGTCGGTCGGATTTTGATCCCACAATCATTTGTTTTTGACGCTCGCAAAAGGATACGCCGATACCCGCAGAAAATCGAGATTGCGTTCCTAGGTTCGTTGTAAGGTTTTTGACACTTATCCCTACCTGATTTGCGTCTTGAGGGAACGGGGTGGGAAGGCGGCGACTCCGTGGCCGCCGCCCTGCTCCAGATCCTATTCGTCTTGCTCTTCGTCCTCGTGATCGTTGTCCTCAATGTCCTCCTCTTCTTCCTCCTCGACTTCTACGGAATCAACCTGCTCACGGAATCGGACAAGCTCATCCACAAGCTCATCCACACGGTGCAGAAGCATCCTTTTGCTCATAGACATCTGAATCACCCCCTTTCTATTCCAGTATTGCCTTGAGAAACCCCTTAGAAACTGCTTTCCTAACCCTTTTTGAAAACCCCCGGCAGGTTCGTTAGACGCCCCTCCCATTCAAGTCCTTCTCAACCTCCACTCAAAACGGCTGTTGATCGTTTAACTCAACCCTCCCCCTGTAGCCATGACGGATAATCCCTTCCACGTCTGCTTCCTTGATTCGCACTGCCCGACCTATGCGAACGACTGGCAATCGCCGTTGAAGGATCATCTTCCGAATCGTCGCTGGCTTCAGAGCTAGCGCCTCTGCTGCCTGAAGTACAGTTAATAACTGCTGCATCACTCCACCTCCTCGGTTCCGAAAAAATAACACTTGCAGTATCACACAGCGGTCAAGTAGAATACAACGGTAATTTTTAGTCTACCGTTGAAACGTTTTTGGGACAGTTTTGCAACCAAAAGCGTTATGGAGGGAGGGGAGCCGAATGCTGCTGTCGGACCATATCAGGCGGGATTCCGACTTTTGGCTTAAGTGGCTGGTCGAGCTTTGCGAGAAAGACGTAAGCAAGCTAGGAAGGTTAGACTTTGATCGCTTGGCACATGACGTGGAACGATTTTGCCAGAACTACTCCCGGCAATCAGAATTTCAACTTCCTGTGGCCCTGGTTCGAAAACATCTCAAGAAACTACATGGTCAATTAGATGCAATGCTCAAATCCTTGATCCCAGTTCCCTCCAAGCTGTGGAAAAACCCGCAGGGTAGGATCGGCTTCGTTACCTGGCCTCTGCCTTCCGGCCAGATGTCCATTCACCTTCATCGAATCCATCGTCTTCAGGTGACAAGACCGAATGAGCCCAAGCCAGACATGCGAAATCTTTCATGGCCAGAACAGGAAATGTTGAAGAGACAAGCCAAATGGGAAAAGGAAGACATGTCTTTCATAGATGGAACCATCAGTCGGGCTTACTCAGCGCAGTGGCCCTACATCTTTTGGTTAGCCGTGAGCGAAATTCTTGTAGAGGGTGGTCACCGTCTATGGCGCTGCATAAATTGCGAACGGCTTTTCATCAAGAGAAAGAAACAGGCCTACTGTTCTCCACAATGCTCTCAGACGATGCGTAGTGCCCGCTGGTATGAGGGTCACAAAATAGAAGCACGAAGAAAACAGCGTGAAGCGAGGAAGCAAAAGAAGAAAAATGACACGGGATTCCCGAACCTGAAGGTAGGTCGCTCAAACAAAAAGAGCTAATGAGGTGGCATATGGCACGAACTGGCGGGAAAGACCGAGGCATTGTGGAAAAGCCCGAAGGCTCTGGAGTTTGGTGGGTACGGTTATATGTCAATGGCAGAGAAAAATGGTTTCGGGCTGATAATAAAAGTCAGGTGAAGGCTCTTTACGCTAGAGTCAAAGTTGAGGAACGCGAGAAGAGGTACTTTCCTGAGAAATTTGATCGTACAAAGTCCGTCACTCTACGCGCATGGCTTAAACGGTGTCTCGAAGGCATTACGTCTCCCGGTCTTCGCAATATGCACCACTATGGGAAATTCTGGTCAAAACTACTTGGTCAACACCTTCTCACAGAAATTTCTGGCGATGAACTTCGCCACATTCAAGGCAGGATGGTTGCCAAGAAAACTCGAAGCCCTCATACCATCAACCGCTACTTCGCTGCCCTCCGGCGGTTCCTGAATCTCGCCATTGCTGAAGGCTTTCTCTCTCACAACCCCGTCAAGGGAGTGAAATTCTTCCCGGAACCTGTAGGCCGTTTGCGGTACTTGACAGACGCGGAGATTGCCCAGCTCCGGGAAGCCCTATCGCCGGAACATTGGTCGGCTGTGGCCTTCTCGCTCGAAACGGGCCTTCGACTCTCTGAGCAGTTTCACGCCCGTTGGGACTGCGTAAACAGTGAACAAGGAATTCTGACCATTCCCTTAAGCAAGTCCGGGAAAACACGCCATGTGATCCTTAGCGAGGCCGCGCAGTCCATTTTGAGAAATTTATCCACCTGGGCATACAGCCCCTACCTCTTTCCTAGTCCGCTCAATGCAGGACAGCCCCTACAAGGCCGAAACTTCGTAGTGAAGGTCTATGAGCCCGCCTTGAATCAAGCGGGCATTCAAGGGGCAACGTGGCACACGCTCCGGCATACCTTCGCCAGCCGTGCAGTTATGGCCGGGGTGGATATCCGAACGGTCCAGGAATTGATGGGCCATTCCACCATCACCATGACCATGCGCTACACGCACCTCTCGCCTACGCACCTGCGAACCGCCGTCAATAAGGCCAGTCTCGGCATCATGGCGAGCATAACCGGGAGTGGAACCGGGAGTAAAACCGGGAGTAAAGAAAATCTGGTGATCCGTGGCGAGCAGCGAAGAATGGCGGAAGTGTCTGATATACCAGTGGGAATGTTTGGAGGCGCCGAGCGGGGTCGAACCGCTGCATCGCAGTTTTGCAGACTGCTCCCTTAACCACTTGGGTACGGCGCCTCACGACGTTATTATTATAGTCGCTTCTTTTTCTTTTACTCAACATGGAAGCAAGCCAGCAGCCCGTTATGGCGCGCCATCATTCAAGGTCTCAGGCTTATGTCCCACCACCCACATCGAGAGTTCTCGGACGCATATTTCCAAGGGACGGTTGTAGATCGCTCGATGTGCCTTTGCTCTTGAGGAGGAGTCCAAACAGAATCAGCATCGCGATGCCCTGAGTATGATAGCTCTTCAGAGCTTCGTATCTGACTCTACCCAATAAATCGTGACTCAGGACAGTCGTGAGCAATACATAGACTCCCAACATTACGTATCCTGCGTAACCCAATCCACCTTTAGTTCGCGCCGCAGCAACGACGATAAACACCGCCGGCATCAACCACACCAGATGCTGGTCCCAGGTTATGGGGGACAGCAACAACGCTAAGATCAAGACTCCGGCGCAATCTCGAGGCCAAGCGGTATCTCTAAGCCCTTGGAACGATTCTCGACTGGACCAGGCGAATAGACCGAGGAGACCCAGCGTGGCGGAAACGACGATCAGCGTCGCGAATCGTGGCGGCAGATCCAGCACAGGCTTGTAAGCAGAGTCTAGTTGCCGCAGCAGATGACTCTCCGGATAGGTGACGAGGTAGCGCATAAGTGTATGCCGAAGCGATAGATTGGCCTTTTGTTGTTCGTTTGATTGCCTGCCCGCTGCCTGCTGATCGAGCAAGGATAAAGCGGCATTTTTTGTCCACTCGGTCTGATGCTCCCACCAACTTGTCGGCCCCATATGAACAGCGGGCAGAACGATCCAAAAGATGGTGGCAAGCACCGTATAGAAAGCCACTCGCCACTGCCGCTTCCAGAGAAACAGCAGCACAAAGAGCGCGGGGGTTATTTTGAGAGCAATACCAAGCCCGAACAATACAGCACCGACCCGTTCTCTTCCCACCCATATCGCATAGATCCCGCTCGTAAGAATTGCCAATAGAATGAGATGGGGTCCACCGTCATCGAGATCGGCTATGATAAATTGTAAGGTCAACACGACCGCTCCCACGCGGGCAAGCGGGTGACTTTTGCCCTTTGACTCATCTGTACCGTACATCATGCGATGAAACAAAAAGGCTGTGACTGCTAAGCATCCAACGGCTACCATGTAGCGCAATACTAGACTCTCGTTTCTCCCCATCAGCGTCAATGGCGCAAAGTAGAGGCCAGCGGTCGGCAAGTAGGCATAGCAGTAATCATTTGCATAGAGGTATTCTCCGGATAGGAAGCGTCTCCCAAACTCGCGATGGATATCGATGTCTCGAAAAAAAAATGACCGGTGGAAGGCGACAAGATACGCGTGAACTGCCGCCGCGAGGACGAGGCCGACCGTAAGCAGGCCGGCTAGGGAAAACCTACTCATGGAATGACCGAAGCATTGCCCCGCGCGTTTCAATGCCTGATTTCAGCAGGCACCGTGGGTCTAGATACATGATCCTCTCATGCCACGTCAAGCAGCGTAATTGCAATGTGAAATCCAAGGCGAGAATGAAGTAGTGGAGGCGGCTTTTAAAGTAACGGCCACTTACTGACGAGGCAGCACGGGAATTTCTTTTCCGAGGGTCGCAGATTGATTCGACTGCGGGATGATCGACTCCCATCTCTCGTTCGAATGGACCGCGGCCTCCCCATTCCCTTCGGCGTCTTTTTCCTTGGCCATCAACTCGACCTCTTGAATCAGCGTATCCATCAATTCTTCGATCGGCACCTTTCGGACGAGCTTGCCCTTCTTGAACAGGATGCCTTTGCCTTCGCCGCCGGCGATCCCGATATCCGCTTCCTTACCTTCGCCGATACCGTTCACGACACAGCCGAGGACCGACACATTGAGCGGGGCCTTGATATGGCCCAGCTTCTTTTCCAGTTCATTGGCCAACTTCACGACGTCGATCTCCACGCGACCACACGTAGGACAGGCGATGACATTAATTCCTCGATGACGCAGTTCGAGGGACTTCAAGATTTCGAACCCCACCTTCACTTCTTCGACTGGATCAGCAGCGAGTGACACGCGCATGGTGTCGCCGATCCCCTGCGAGAGCAAATACCCGAGACCCATGGCGGATTTGACGGCCCCGGTCATCGCCGTTCCCGCCTCTGTAATACCGATGTGCACCGGATAGTCGGACTGGTGCGCAAACAACCAATAGGCATCGATCGCGTGGTGCACATCCGACGCCTTCAGCGACACCTTCATGTTCGTGAAGCCAACGTCTTCCAATGCATGGACGGCATTGAGCGCCGATTCAGCCAAGGCTTCCGGTGATGGCCAGCCATATTTATCTAGCAATGGCCGCTCGAGCGACCCGCCGTTCACGCCGACGCGCAAGGGAATCCCTCGCTCGTTCACGGCTTTGATGACTTCTTCAACTTTCCACCAGGCCCCGATGTTGCCCGGATTGATCCGGACGCAGTCCACGATCTCAGCCGCTTTCAATGCCAGCCGATGGTCGAAATGAATATCCGCGATCAGCGGCACGGTCATCGCCGCTTTGATCTTGGGCAGCACAGCCGCCGCTTCGTTATCCGGCACGGCCACGCGGATCACTTCACACCCTGCAGCCTCCAACTGGCGAATTTGCTCGATCGTTGCCGCGACATCGCGCGTGTCAGTCGAACACATCGACTGCACGGACACGGGCGCATCTCCACCGATCTTGACCTTGCCGACCGCGATCTGTCTGGTTTTTCGTCTGGTAATGTGCATTCGATTACACTCGCCTCACCCCTAACCCCTCACGTCCTCTATCAGCTCCCCTGTTCATCTCCGTGCGACAACCGACCGGCCGATGAAGCAAGGGTGAACTTCTCTCGTGAGGAAGCAGGTGTCTTGCCGATTAATTCCTTCACGCTCTGATAAATGCCTTCCGCCGTCAACCCATATCGTTCGCGCAGGAAGTCCTGCGGTCCTTGCTCGATGAACCAATCCGGCAACCCAAGGACCTTCGTCGTCACATCCGTCACGCCGGCATCGGACAGGGCTTCGAGAACGGCTGAGCCGAACCCACCCATCTTGCAACCTTCTTCAACCATCACCACGTAACGAACGCGCCTCGCGACCTCGACGATCAAGCCCTGATCCAGCGGCTTCACGAAACGCGCATTCACCACCGCCGTGGAAATACCTTCTTCCTCAAGCCGTTTCGCCGCTGTCACCGCATGCCAGACCGGCACACCGATGGCAATGATCGCTACCTCCATGCCATCGCATAGCAACTCGCCCTTCCCGATCGGCAACGCTTTCGGCTCCTGATCCATCGTGACGCCCAGGCTCAGTCCGCGCGGATACCGCACCGAGGCAGGCCCGTCATGCTGGACACAGGTTTTCAGCATATGCTGCAACTCATTTTCATCCTTCGGCGCCATGACGACCATGTTCGGCATGTGGCGCAGGAACGCATAATCGAATGCCCCGTGGTGCGTCGTCCCGTCTTCCGCAACCAGTCCGCCGCGATCAATGCAGAAGGTTACCGGCAGATTTTGCGTGGCGACATCGTGTACCACCTGGTCGTACGCACGCTGCAAAAAGGTGGCATACAATGCCACCACCGGACGGAGGCCCTGCGTTGCAAGACCCGCCGCAAATGTCACCGCATGCTGTTCGGCAATTCCTACGTCGTAGACCCGATCCGGAAACTCTTTCTCGAAAATATTGAGTCCGGTCCCTTCGCACATCGCAGCCGTAATCGCGACGATCCGCTTGTCCGCTCGGGCCAGTTTGACCAAGGATTCGATGGCGATCTGTGTATAGGACGGCCGCGCCGCTTTCTTCGCCGGTGCCCCGGTTTCGCGAATAAAGGGCGGACAGGCATGGAACCACACGGGATTGTTCACAGCAGGTTCATAACCCAACCCTTTTTTCGTAATGACATGGAGCAACACCGGCCCCTTCATCTTCATCACATTCTCCAAGGTGGGCAACAGATACTCGAAGCTATGTCCGTCAATCGGCCCCGCATACCTGAACCCAAGCTCTTCAAAGAGCAGCCCTGGAAGGATCGCGCCCTTGGCCAGCTCTTCAGCCCGTCGGGCCAACTTCTGCATATCCTGCCCGATGTGGGGGATTTTCCCCAACAGTTGCCCTGTTTCCTCCCGCATCTTGGCATAAAAGCTTCCGGTCAAGGTCCGGTTCAAATAGGAGGAAATGGCTCCGACGTTCTTCGAGATGGACATCTGGTTGTCGTTCAGAATTACCAGGAAATCTTTCCCCAGCCCTCCGGCATGCTGCAGACCTTCCAGAGTCATCCCGGCCGTCATGGCGCCGTCGCCGACGATGCAGACGACCTTGTGTCGCTGTTTCAACTGCTCACGCGCCTCGACTATGCCGTAGGCCGCGGATACGCCGGTACCCGCATGGCCTGCGTTGAACGCATCGTATTCACTTTCCTCACGCTTACAGAAGCCGCTCAGCCCTCCATACTGCCGGAGCGTATGAAACCCCTCGCGACGCCCGGTGATTAGCTTATGCGCATAGGCTTGATTGCCCGTATCCCATACGATCTTATCTTTGGGAGGATCGAGCAGGTAATGTAATGCCACCGTGAGTTCAATCACTCCGAGGTTCGAAGCGAGGTGACCTCCGACATTGGACACCACGCCGATAATCTGCTCGCGCAGCTCTTGGCACAAGGCAGGAAATTGTGCCGGTGATAGTCGTTTCAGGTCAGCCGGGTTCTGAATGGTCTTCAAAATCGACATGAAAGATGCTCCTTTGCGTCAATGCATGCACCTGTAACAACGAGTTGGGCTCAGATACGTACTGGCGAAGCCGTGTGGCAGCTTGAACGCTCGCAGGGGTGAGTTTCACATGGGAATCCCATGCTGTCAAGGGGTTCGCCAATGCGACCCCACTCATTGGCGACTCGAGCCGGATTCGAACCGATAGGTAAATACTGTTGAAACAGTAAAGTCTGGGGAACTCCCGGTAATAAAATCGAGATTCTCGACCGCATACACTTGCCACAGGAAGTGCGGGGCCACACGATAGCTGAACCCCAGGACTGATTCTGTAATACCTTGGTCGAATACAGCTGAGCCAGTCCCGGAAAACGGCGACGAAAAAAAATCAAAATGGACCGTGATCGACAGGTTCTCCGACCATAAATACTCGATGGCGGCAAGCCCGGACAGGGTGGGCCGCAGGCCAAAACCTGCTATGGTGCCGGTCGGGACAACTCCGGTAACGTTCGCATAGAGCAACCATCGCCCAGCCACAAGCTTCTCAGCCGCGAGACCCAATCCGAAATCCAGACTCCCGCTTCCGAACAAAGCCGATTGATCCCCAGTCGGCAACTTCACTGCGCCACGGAGCGAAACAGCCGGCGTCGCTGCCCCTTCCGTCAGGAGTTGATACTTACTCATCATTGTCGTATCCCCCAGCCCCATCACGTCCGGATCTCCGCTCATAATTGTTTGTCCGTTCCGAGTAACATTAAATAAAAAGTTGGAGTTCCTAAACGCAGCTCGTGCCGGATTCAAGCCAGTCGTTGCCCGCTCAGTCGCAGTAATGGCTCCATTCATAAATCCCTGATACCGGTATAGCACCGGTACTTCCAGCCCAAGCTCCAATTTGTCAATGGCACCATAACGAAGGAAGAGGCCGGATCTGAGGGTTTCAAATTTTACGTTCACGTTGATCGGTGGCGAATTGTCGTTATAGATACTGGCGGTCTCAGCAAGTTCCAACCGCACGTCCAACGTACCCGGTTTCACGACGGCTGCACGGTCGCCAGGAAGACTCAACACCAACTGCTGAAAGGCCTGGAAGTTTCTGACCGGGAACGGACCGAACCCCTCCGCCCCAACCAGTGCAGGCTGGAAAGAAAGGGGGACGAGGAGTGCGGCGAGAACGACTCGATAAAATATTATGCCCCAGCAAACATGACACGATTGTCCCTCAGTACGGGAAGTCGAGGCCCGCAAAGATCGCACCCCCCTCCCGGCTGTAGCCGTAGTCGACGCGTCCGACGACGTTGGGCTTGACGATCCCACGGAATCCAATCCCAGGAGTCACGCGGTAGTCCTTAAAGTTGACGTCTCTGAAATCACTGAACACCTGCCCTGTATCTAAGAACGGCGCAATTTCAAAATCCGCTGTCGCCCCAGCAATTTTCGTTCGAACCAAGTGAATACGCTCTTCGATACTCAGCGCGACGAGATTCTTATCGATGAAGCGATCGACTCCATAGCCTCGCAGATTGTTCTGCCCTCCCAATGAACTTTGCTCGAAGAAGGGCACCTGTTGCCCGATGGTGGCTTGAAGGTCCATCCGCGCGATGAGAATCGCGCGCTTTGATTCACTCGGGAACAGCTTTTTGGCCTCGAATTCATAGCGGGAGTAGACGGGATGATCGCCGTTGCGGATATTCTGGTTCACCTCCGCATAAGCCGTGACGGCGATCCCGTCAGTGGGTGTAATGAGGTTGTTCCTCGTGTCATAAAAAAATGTTGCCCGGTGTCCGAGAATGAGCGTCTCGCCTTGCACGCCGTCGACGGAAGGGAACTGGTCGCCCGTAAACGGAAGATCCGTTGCGCCCTTCTGCAGACTCACTTGACGAAATCGCTGACCGACTGAGATCTGCGTCACCTCATTCACATGGACCCCAAATCGCCAGTTCACCCGTCCTTCACGATCGGTGTAATTCGTTTCCCCTGACTCTAATGTCGCTGGCCCTAAGCCGAAAAACCGAGCGGTGGCATTCTTGAAAAACGAGGCACCGAAATTCAACGAGTAGCGCCCATTACTGAAGGCCGGATCGGCATAGTTGAATACCACTCTGCGCTCGATCTCTTCCGTATAGGATCCGATGAACCGGATCTCCCGCCCGCCAGGATCATATCGAAACAGATTGAACGAACCACGCGTCCCAACGATGGAATTGTGAACGAGCATCGGGGCGATCAAATACTTCAACTCCCCGTCAGGTTCCGTGATCAGAATCGGGACGACCAACCCGGCATCGCTCCCATCGTTCTTGCTGGTGGACACTGCTGGCAGCGGGAAGTATTGCACATCAGCCCGTGCATAGTCGGGTAGAGTGGCGGCGTTCGCCGTGAGGAACACGATGACAACGGCGACGAGGCCGCGCAAACTGATCATGGATTTCCTGGAGCGAACTACGAAGCTTTGATCTTTTCGGATTTCTTGCGAAGCTGGTCCACCAAGTCAGCGTAGTTAGAAGAACGGAGGATCTTTGAGAACTGCCCCCGGTAGTTATTCACTAAACTGACACCGTCCACCACCACGTCATACACCCGCCAATCACTACCCTTATTGAGCAATCGGTAGTCGAGCGGAATGTCGGTCTTGCCGGTCAATACCTTTGTCCTGACTTCGGCATAGTCTTTCTCGGTCCGTTCATTGATATACTGCACACCTTCTCCGGAATAGGTTTCAATCTTCTCGGCATAGGAATTGGTCAAGAGTGTCCTGAAGAGTGCGACGAATTCTTGCTTGTCTTTGTCGGACAGTGTATTCCAGGGAGCCCCCAACGACCGCCTCGACATTTCCTGATAGTCGAACCGATCTCCGATGACCTGTTCCAGTCGCTGCCGGCGCTCTTCAACTCTCCCGGGCTGTTTGAGTTCCTTGTCCTGAACGATTTTCAGCACCTCGTCGATGGTGTTTTTCATGGCCTCGGTCGCGCCACCTGCTGCTGCCGGCTGGACAGCCACCCCGCCAAGCAGCAACAACAGTCCGGCCATCCCGCTCACGACCCCACTCCAACTCCATCTCTGCCCTTGTGTAACGGCGGATCTCCGGATCTCCATGTATCCTCCTCGTGGATGCGGACCGTGGGGCGTGAAGCGCAAGACATGCGAGAACGGCGCGAGGTGTACAGATTGGATTCCCACCTCGTCTCACTCGTCCACCTGTCTCGCTCGATTATCCTGCTTAGTTCACTTTGCCATGAACATACTGACTCACCAACTCCTCGAGATCGAGGCCCGATTCGGTATCGCGTATCGTATCCCCCGGCTTGAGCGGATCGCCACCCCCTCCCGGAGACAGGGCCAAAAATTTCTCTCCAATGATGCCCCGCGTCTTAATAGAGGCAATGGTGTCCGTATAGAGCTTGACGGTTTTGTTGACCGCCAGTTTTACCATCGCACGATCCTGGTTGAGCGTAATCCCTCGGACCCTACCGACTTCGACACCGGCAATTTCGATCGTCGAACCCGGTTTAAGCCCCGAGGCGCTGTTGAACTGCGCCTCGACTTCGTAGACGTCGCCGCCGATCATCTCGAGTTTCCCGAGCTTGATCGACAGATACGCGAGGCACAATATGCCGACGAACACGAAAACACCGACTACCATTTCCAACTTGGCTTTTTCCATTCTTGGTACTCCTCCTCACCCCACGAGCGATCCAGGGAGCGCCACAGTCCCACCGACTGAAATGAATTCATGTATCTCCGGATCGGTGGTCCGCTGGAACTCAGCGACCGTGGCCATCGCCGCAATCTTACCTTTCCGAAGCATCGCCACCCAATCGGAAATCGCGAAGATCTCAGGAATTTCATGGCTGACCATGATCGCCGTAAAGCCGAACTGCCGATGCATCGTGACAATCAAATCGTGAATCGATTTCGCCATCAAAGGGTCCAACCCTGTCGTCGGCTCATCAAAGAGAATAATTTCCGGCTCCATGACCAATGCGCGTGCCAATCCAGCCCGCTTTCGCATGCCGCCGCTCAACTCGGCTGGAAACTTGTGCCCCATCCCAGCCAACCCAACTTCCTCCAGCTTCTTCTCAACCCGTCGCGCCACCTCCGGGCCCTTCATGCGTAACTTCTCCCTCAACGGGAACGCCACGTTCTCGAAGACCGAGAACGAGTCGAACAGCGCTGCACCCTGAAAGAGCATCGCGAACTGATTCCGCACATCGTTCAAGCGCGTGCCCGACAGCCGAGAGATCTCCACATCGCCGACCCACACCTCACCACGATCCGGCTGCATCAGCCCGATCATGTGCTTGAGGAGCACACTCTTTCCCTCTCCGCTGCGACCGATAATGGTCGTGAGTTTTCCGACAGGAATCGAGAGATCAACGCCTTGCAGCACCGGCTGCCCACCTAGCTTTTTTTCGACGCCGATCAGCCTGATCATGTATACCCCGTGAGGGGTAAGGGGTGAGGAGTAAGGCGATATCTAGGAAACGAAGCCCCGCACCTCTTACCCTTTACCCTTCACCCCTTACTGCTTCACAGGAGAACCGACGTCAAGAAATAGTCCCCTACGAGGATAAGCACCGACGACAAGACCACCGCCTCCGTCGTCGCACTCCCAAGTCCCTCGGAGCTCTGTCTCGTGTAGAACCCTTTATAGCAGCAGACCCAACTGATGATCAGTCCAAAGCTGATCGACTTGAGAATGCCGCCGTAGACATCCTTCCATTCCACGGCCGATTTGATCGAGTTCCAATAGGCCCCTTCGCTCACTCCCAGCAGATCCACTCCGACGAGGGAGCCGCCATAGATACCGACCACATCAAATATGGCCACAAGCAACGGCACCCCGATCACGCCGGCAACCAATTTTGGTGAGACCAAATATTGCAGCGGATTGATCGCCATGGTATCGAGCGCATCAATCTGTTCCGTAATCCGCATGATGCCGATCTCCGCGGTCATGGCAGATCCAGCCCGCGCGGTCACCATCAACGCAGCCAACACCGGCCCCAACTCCCGGATCATGCTCAACGCAACCGCGGAGCCCAGCAACCCCTCGGAACCAAACTTCCGCAAGGTGTAATAACCTTGGAGCGCCAACACCATCCCCGTAAACCCCGCGGTGAGTACGACGACAAACGTGGATCTATACCCGATAAAATGGAGCTGTTTCATGATTTGATAGAATCGAAATGGAGGCCGCACCAGCCAGGCAAAAGCCGACAGCGCAAACAACAGCATGCGGCCCATCTCCTGTACACGAATGACGACCCACACACCCAGTTGTCCAATCACGATTGTCATCAGTTACCCGGACGGTCGAAGAGATGCACTGTCTGTCTCCGCATAGCGCTGAAACCATTCAGTCAATCGATCCGCTGCCACCCGGCTCTGCTTTCGCAGCCGATTCAACCCCTCAACGCTAGAGGGGCGACCGATGAGCGCTTGCATACCTTTTATCCAGCCAGTGGGCCTGAGAAAGAGGTTGAAGTCAAGAGGAAGATCTTCATCCACTAGATCGGAGACCGCCCGCACAATCGCCATAGGTAGGCCTCGCTCCTGAGCCACCGCCGCCACCGCTGCACTTTCCATATCGAGTCCGGTCGCGTCGGTCAGACGACGCAGCAACCGCTTCTCCTGTGCCTGCCACACCACGATCCCCGATGACACGACTGTTCCCACCCGAGCGACCAACCCCGCATCCTGTGCCACGATGAGAAGGCTTGCATGTACAGCCCCATCGCAGAGCACACGGTCATTCCCCATCGTCCAGGTTTCTTCAGCATGTACAGAAGACACCGCTGTGCCAACGATGAGATCTCCCACCTGAGCCGGTACGAGCGCGCAGGCAAAACCCGTGGACATGACCAGCGACATGGCCTGTGCCTTCAACACCCTTCCCGCAACCGTGCCGGCCGCATCGGGACCGACGCCGGTTTGGATGAGCCAATACGTGTGACTCCCTCGCTGGCCAATATGGCAGCGGACCCCGGCGATTGTCGCAACACGATCCGTCGCGAGCGCGCGCCGAACGGCCTGGAGTTCCCAGCGAGTCGCGGCAAAGATGGCAATGGGATGCACCGCAGATCCTGAGAGAGGTTGCCCTGTGCCAACGGATGACGTCGGCGGGCGATTCAATGATCGGCTCGATGATGCCCGGACGTGAGTACGTGCTGCCGTACTTCGTCGGCCCGCATCTTCCCACGCGTTCGCAGATTCCGGTACATCGCCAAGGCCCACAACGGAAAGTACCGGCAGTACCAATGGTAACGGAGATAAAACACCCGAGGGAATCCGGTGCCTGTATGGCGAACCTCTTCCCACGACCCATCCTTCATTTGGTGACGGAGCAGATATTGGACGCCACGAGCGACGCTGAAGGCATCGGTCATCCCGGCCGACATGAGGCCCATGATGGCCCAAGCTGTTTGAGAAGGCGCACTGTCCCCCTTCCCGCTCCACGCAGGGTCGCCGTAAGACAGGCAAGACTCGCCCCACCCGCCATCGGGATTCTGCCTCGACTCAAGCCAGGCGACAGCACGGCGAACATAGGGCTCCGAGAGATTCACTCCGATCGCACGCAGGCCAGCTAGGACGGACCAGGTGCCATAGATATAATTAACGCCCCAACGACCGTACCAACTGCCGTCGGTCTCCTGCTCTCGCTTGAGGAACCGGAGGGCCGGCTCCACGGCGGGGTGCGTTTGATCGTAGCCCAACGCCCCAAGCATCTCAAGGCAGCGTCCGGTCAAGTCGGACGTGCTCGGATCAAGCAAGGCATGGTGGTCGGCAAATGGGATATAGTTGAAGACGATACGATTGTTGTCCTTGTCGTACGCGCCCCATCCGCCATCGGACCCTTGCATGGCGAGTACCCAATTCGCCCCCCGTCGGATGGAATCTTGTAGCTCGGTGGTCTGAGCCATCCGGACTTTCGAGAGCGCCATCAACACCACTGCCGAGTCATCCACATCGGGATAGAGCTCGTTCTCAAACTGGAAATACCAGCCTCCCGGTTCCGCATCGGGAGACGAAAACTTCCAATCTCCAACCGTTGTCGTTTGGCGAGAGAGCAAGTACGCACCCGCTTTCCGGAGAGATGGGTGGTCCTGTGGCATCCCGGTTTCGATAAAGGCGTTCATGAGCAATGCCGTATCCCAGATTGGAGAGTGGCAGGGCTGAAGATGCAGCGCCTCGACGCGCTGATCGCCGATCGATACCGTGTCGTAGACTTCCAGCGCTTCGATTTCGTGGAGCGCCTTCCGCACCAATGGATCGTCGATCTGATAGCCGAGGCAGCGAAGGGCTACGATCGAATTCGCCATGGCCGGATAAATTCCCCCCAGCCCACCGCTGCCCTTGAGGTGTTCCAACATCCAGGTGGCAGCCTCATGCAAGGCCTTTTCACGCAACCAACTCAGTGGCATCCGGTCGTACAGTTTCAGCACCACGTCCAACTGGACGAAGAAATTATGCGGTGTGAACCACCGTTGATCCTTATTGAAGGGTGGCACGTCACGATAGCGAATCTGTGATCGAGGCGCGACATAGAGCTCGTCGATTCCCTGCTCCTGAGGAATACGGCAGAGAGGCTGATTCGCGAAGACCACAAGCAAGGGAATCAAGACGGCACGAGACCAATAGGAAATGGCATAGATGCTGAAGTAGAACCGCTTCGGCAGGAGCATGATTTCGGGCGGCATGCTCGGGATGCCCTTCCAATCATACTGCTCGAACAGTGCTAGAGTGATTTTTGTGAAGACGTTTGTGCACACGACGCCGCCCAGAGTCAGAATACAGTCACGGGCCCGAAGCATGGACGGGTCGTCTGCCGAAATGCCGCTCAACTTCAAGGCAAAATACGCTTTCACGGAGGCGCTGATCTCCGAAGGACCCCCGTAGAAAATCGGCCAGCCGCCATCAGGCAATTGCATGGCACGGAGATAGCGGACCGCCTGGCGCTCCCGTTCGGGATCGACCCGATCGAGAAACCGCCGAAGCAAAAGGTATTCAGCGGTCAGCGTGGTATCGGCTTCGAGTTCCGCAACCCAGTACCCCTCTGATGCATGTTGTCTGGACAAAAACCAGGCTTGACTACGCCGGACCGCGTCGTCGAGCATATCTACTTGACTGATTGAATGGCTGGCGGAGCGACGTGTCGTAGCGTCGACAGGTGCCGACGACACGGACTTGTCCGATACCAGACGCAGTGGCGGAACGTTGGGCGGCTCGGTCGCCAGCCCCAGTTTCTCCGGAACGGAGACGAAGAGGCTATCGGATAGGCGATCGAGAAGCGTTCGAATCAGATTCATTGTATTTGTCGGTGAAATACTCAACGTAGATGGGACAACGCGGGTGACTCGTTTCACCCCCATAACAAAGCTCGATCTACGAGCGGCACAGTCATAGATCTGCCCGTTTAGGGCTATATAGCAGACACCCTACTGTGACGTCAAGAAACAGAGAGGCGGAAGTCCTCTGAAGTACGAATGTTTTAGGTGTTCTGGTGTGCTTAGACCGGCTGCAAGTTGCCCAGTCTCACCGAGATCATTTTTGAGATTCCCGGCTCTTCCATGGTGACCCCAAACAACGAGTCTGCAATGGCCATCGTCTGCTTGCTGTGGGTGATAACCATGAACTGCGCACCTTCGGAAAGTGCACGCAATACGCCGGTAAAGCGTCCAATGTTTTCTTCGTCCAGCGGCGCATCGATTTCGTCGAGAATACAGAACGGCGTCGGTCTGATCAGGAAGCTCGCGAAGAGCAGGGCCATCGCCGTCAAGGTCTTCTCACCACCCGAGAGCATGGTCATACTCTTCAAGCGTTTGCCCGGCGGTTGCACCACGATGTCGACTCCCGGCTCCTGCGGTACGCGCCCTTCTGCCGTCTCATCCGCCGGCACCTCGACTAGCTGGAGTTCGGCCCGGCCACCGGGAAAGAACTTCACGAACACCTCACTGAATTTCTGTTGGAGCTCGGCAAAGGTACCGGCAAACATATCTTTTGTAGTGCGGTTGATGCGCTGAATGATTTCTTTGAGAGATCTGATGGACGTGGAGAGGTCTTGTTCCTGCGTCGTCAGGAATCGATGCCGTTCATCCAACTCTTGATGTTCGTGAATGGCAGCTAAATTGATCGGTCCCAGACGATCGAGCTTCTCGCGAATCTTCTGCAGTTGCTCTCGTAGCGCGACTTCATTGACTGCCGGTTGGCCTTCCGGGATCGACTCCTCTTCGATGGACAGCTGTTCGGGTGTCATCTCCACGACCGGTGATTCGAGCAGCGTTGCGAGATCAACCTGGTACGTTCCCAAGAGTGTGGATTCGACAGTGCCCAATTGCATTCGAATTTCCGCCTTCTTGACCTCCACCGCCATACGGGATTCGCGTAGTGCCGACACCGTGCGGCGAACATCCTCCAACCCGACATCGAGCTGGTGGGCCGCCGCCATGTCCTGCGCCTGTTCTTCTTGAAGTTCGACCAGCCGAGCCTTTCCTTCGGCTGCCGCCGCACCGCATTCGCGACAACGTGCTTCTTGGCGCTCACGTTCAACTCGGCTCTGTTCGATCGATGCCGTGAGCCCCTCGACATGGCGCGTCAATGTCTCAATGCGTGCGATCGCGTCTTGCTGCTGTTGCTGCACACGGAGAAGATCGTGTTGGCGATGCTCACGGGTTGTCCGGATTCCCTGCGCCACCAATTGTGCCTCTGTCAATCGCTGCAGGAGCCCCTGCATGTCGTGATCAATTTGCTCCACTCGTTCACGTACACGACTGAGTCCGGCTTCCTGGCCTTCTTTCTCCGCCACCCACTGTGCGAACTGTGCTTCGCCGGAGTGCACCTCTTGCTCAAGCCGCTGCATCTCCGCCGAGTCTCGCTGCGCATCACTCATCAAGGTATCGATCCGCTGGGTAAGGTCCCCCAGCACATGCTGGAGCCCGGCTTCGTCTTTCTGTAGTGAGAGCCCCCGCATTTCTGCGTCCCGCAGTGACTCCACGAGTTGTCGACTCTGCTCGCGCAACTCCTGTCCCTGCACCAACAATCGTTCCCGTCGCTGCTTCCCTTCTTCGACACATTCCATCAACGAGACGCGCTGGGCTTCCAGGTGAGACACCTCTCGACGTCGTTGCAGCAAGCCTCCCGTTGCGCCAGCCTGTCCACCGGTGATCACCCCGGCCGCATCCAAGACTTCTCCTGCACGCGTCACGAAGATGGGTCCATCGGGAGCAGAGCAGGGCTGTAGTTCCCACAATGCCGTCGCGTCCTTGAGAGTTTCGACGAGCACGATCCGATCGAAGAGATAGTCACGGGCCGCTTCGCGCTGACTCTCCACGTGGATCAGATCAACCGCGCGTCCGACCACGCCGGGCTGGCCCTCTATCGCAGGCCACCACCGGCGAGAGACCGTATCCCGAGTCGTCCATCGAGGCTGCTGAGGGATGAACGTGCCCCGCCCGAGATCTTTCCTTTTGAGAAACTCAATCGCCTTACAAGCCGCGGCGGGATTGTCGACGAACCATCCCCTGACCCGTTCGCCCAAAATCGCTTCCACCGCGCGGTCCCACCCAGGAGGCACGACCAGCCATTCGGCAATGGCATCGCGAACCCCGGTACAGGCCTTGAGCGCAGTCGACTCTTCGTCGCCGCGCCGGCCATAACCCATATCTTCCTGCAGCACGCCTTGCAGTGCTCTTAGGTGAGAGTCCACTCCGGCCAACTCTTCCGACTGACGAAATATCAACTGGTCGACTTCAACCAACTCGGCCGACCGATGCTCGCTCTCTTCCTCGACACCCTGCTGCTGCCGACGCAGGTCGACCATCAAGCACTCCGCGTCATGGGAGGCCTGTTGGAGCGCCTGGCGCTTGTCCGTTGCAGTGACATGTTGCTGGCGAAAGTCTTCCCGCTCACAAGCCAGCCGGCCTTCACGATCCACCGCCTCTTGAATGCGAGCGGCCAATTGCACCAGGGTCTGCTCGGTATTCGCAACCAATACCGCCAGGTTCAGTACGTCCAGACGCCCTCGTTCCTCTTCAGCCAACGCCGCGGTTCGTTGCTGGACCAGCTCTTTCATCTCCCGGTCGAGCGTCGCGAACACCTGCTCTCGCTCCGCACATTCACGCTCGAGCGCAGCCAGCGCAGACTCGAGGGTCGTAGCTTCCGCCGCTCCCTGCTTCTGCTCCTGGGTGAGGCGCTCGAGTTCCTGCCCTCCCTGACTCTGCTGCTGCGCGTAGAGTTCTCCGCGATTACGTTCAACTTCTGCGGTCGTCAGCGCCCGCGCCTGTTGCTGTTCAACCTTCGACAGTTCTTCTCGCCGCCGTCCGATCGCCTCGTTCGCGAGGGCAATCGAGAGCTTGATCCGCTCAAGTTCTGTATGTAATCGCGTCAGCTCGGCTGTCTGTCCGGACTCGTGGTCCCCCAACGTCTGCAGTTCCGACTCCACCTCCTTGAGCGTGGTTCGTAGGACACGGTATTCGTTGGTCAGCAACTGAATCTCCAGCAACTTAGCCTCTTGGTGCAACGTCTGATAGGACCGCGCTTGCCGCGCTTGGCGCTCGAGGGAATTCAACTGCTTTTTCACCTCAACAATGATGTCCCTTACGCGCAGGAGGTTTTGCTGCGTCGCATCCAACTTGCGCAATGCTTCGGCCTTCTGCTTCTTGTAGCGAATGATGCCGGCGGTTTCTTCGATCAACTCGCGCCTATCTTGTGGTGACGCGTTAAGGATCTGATCGATTTGCCCCTGCGCAATGACGGTGTGTCCTTTTGTCCCAGCCCTGGTGTCCAGTAGAAGGCTCCGGACATCCTTCAACCGGCAGACGGTCTTATTGATGAGGTATTCGCTGTCGCCATTACGGTACAGACGGCGCGTGATCATGAGTTCTTGATATCCCGATAGCTGGCTCGAAAGATCGGACAGGGGATCCATATTGATCTGATCCAACCCGCTGATCACAAGGGAAACTTCGGCCAGGCCGAGAGGCTTTCGCAATTCGGTCCCGTTAAAGATCACATCTTCCATCTTCTCGCTACGCAGGGTCTTCGTGCTCTGCTCGCCGAGAACCCAAAGAATCGCATCGACGACATTACTTTTTCCGCTCCCGTTTGGCCCCACGATGGCGGTGACGCCATCGGGGAATTCGATCCGTGCTTCCGCGAACGACTTAAACCCCACCATCTCTATGGATTTCAAATACATCGGCGACTCCTTCGGTAGCCTGTCGAGAGAACTCAAGCGGAGTAAACGCCTGGTTTTGTAGCACAGACCTAGAGAGAAAATCAAAGAAAAATACTGCCGGTGGTAGGCGCGAGGAGAGAGACCTACAACATTTGGGGAGTGGAAATGTGGCGAGAGATGTGGTTATCCCACCTGAGCCCCAACAGATTTGTTGGAGGACTCAATGGTGATCAGTTCCTTGGGAAGAAGAAACTCAACGTCTTCTTCGATCACAGTCAGGTCTTGGACCTTTGCGGTCCCAAAGGTCTTGAGGTACGTCACCACTTCTTCGACTAGAACCTCTGGCGCTGAAGCGCCGGCGGTGATCCCGACCGCTTGCACGTTCGTGAGCCAGGTTGGATTGATATCAGACGCGGCATCGATCAAGTAGGACGCAATCCCGCACTGCTCCCCCAACTCACGTAGGCGGTTGGAGTTTGAGCTATTCGGTGAGCCGATGACGAGAATGACGTCCACCAGCTTGGAGAGCTCCTTCACCGCATTCTGGCGGTTCTGTGTTGCGTAACAAATATCCTCCTGGTGCGGCCCCTTGATATGCGGAAACCGTTTATGAAGTGCGCCGACGATGTCCCTGCACTCATCGACACTCAGCGTAGTTTGCGTGACGTACGAAAGGTCGTGGACGTTATCAACCTGCAGCTTCTCGACATCTGTTACGGAGGAGACCAGATGGAACTTGTCCGGGATTTGTCCGAGCGTCCCAATTACTTCGGGATGGCCGGCATGGCCGATCAGAATGAGATCATATCCCTGCGTATAGTCGCGGTTGACCTCGTTATGCACTTTGATGACCAACGGACAGGTGGCATCGATCACATGCAGCCGTCGTCGATTCGCTTCGTCCCAGACCGACTTGGCGACCCCATGGGCACTGAAGATTACGACCGAACCTTCCGGCACTTCTCCCAACTCCTCCACAAATACGGCACCCTTGGTGCGGAGCGAGTTCACAACATGCCGGCTATGGACGATTTCGTGTCGCACATAGATCGGCGCCCCATATTTCTTCAGCGAAAGGTCGACGATATCGATCGCCCGGTCAACTCCGGCGCAAAACCCTCGTGGATTAGCGAGATAGATTTTCATGATGGAAGCCTTTCCTTCGCACCGGACATGGCCATATTCGTGCCTATGTCCCACCCATCGCTGGAGTCCACCTTACGTTAGAGCAGCGTGCCCCGTCAACACAATTGACCCGCGCCTCTCATCTCCGCCCGTCTTGACACGATGGTTTCTCCCTCGTAGGCTCACTACCAGCTATGCCAACCCCTGCAAGCAAGAAAATCCTCATCGTTGAAGATGAGTACGACATTCTCCAACTAGTCAAACTGTATTTGGAGAAAGACGGCTTTCGAACCCTATCGGCCACGACCGGTACAGAAGGCCTCCGGCAAGTGAAACAGGAGAAGCCCGATTTGGTCGTCCTCGACTTGATGCTGCCCGAGATCGACGGCCTCGAGGTCTGTACACGCCTTCGATCGGCTCCAGAGACCGCGATGCTCCCCATCATCATGTTGACCGCCAAAGCCGAGGAATCGGACACCATCATTGGCCTGGAGCTGGGAGCCGACGACTACGTCACTAAACCATTTAGCCCCAAGACCCTGGTTTCCCGCATCAAGGCCCTGTTTCGACGGCTTGAGCGGAAACCGGACGACAGCCCGGCACAATATCGCTATGGCAATCTCGTCATGGATCTCGCGCGGCACGAAGTCACCGTGAAGAAGATAGAAGTCCCCCTCACGGCAAAAGAATTCGGCCTGCTCGAGCATCTCTTGCGCAATCCCGGCAGAGTTCTGACAAGAGACATCCTCCTCAATACCGTCTGGGGATACGATTACTACGGAACGACGCGGACGGTCGACGTCCACATCCGAAGACTCAAGCAGAAACTCCCCTCGCTCAACGAGGCGATTATCTCGGTCAAATCCCTGGGCTACAAACTAAAAGAACGTGAATCGTGAATCGTTAAACGCAGGAAATGTCCGGAAATCTTTCAACGATTCACGATGAACGGTTAACGAAAAGCGTCTCTCATGACACTCTCCATCAGATGGAAGGTCACAATCGGGACCCTATTGGTCCTCGCCTGTGGGCTTCTCATCGCCTGGGCATTGGCGGTTCGCTCCCTTGATCAACAGGAGATCGTCCAATCGGGCCAGATACTGGAGGCTCGAACCAGTCTCGTCGCGTACGGGCTGCAGCCGTTTCTGACGCAATCAGGGGAGCTGTCTTCGACCCCCCAACTACAGGCAGCCGTACGAGATCTCAGCGCGCGAGCCCTCTCACGCGTGACCATCATTGCTCCGGATGGACAGGTGTTGGCCGACAGCGCCGTCTCGGAAAGCAACCTCGCCACGCTTGAGAACCAACGGGCGCGACCGGAAATTCAGCAAGTCGCTGCCATCGGTCGCGGAACGGATCTCCGCACGAGTCACCCCACCGGTGAGCGTACTTTGTATTTGGCTGTCGGTCTGAGCGGTGCGAACCAGGCTGCGCCCACCGTCTTTTTGAGGCTGGGGTTACCGATGACGACGTATGATCGTGAAGTGGCCACGTTGCACCGAGACTTGGCCCTCGCCTTCGGGATTGCATACTTGATTGCCGTTGCGCTGAGTGTGTGGCTCGCTCACAGCATCACGAAACCCCTGTCCGATATTGCAATCGCTGCACGGCAGCTGGCGAAGGGTGACCATGTGGCCCGCATTCGGACTGGATCGCGGGATGAAGTCGGCCTCTTAGCCGACACGCTCAACCACATGACGGACCAACTGAGAACCAAGATCGATGAACTCTCCGAAGATCGGTCCCAACTCATGGCCATGTTGACCTCGATGGTCGAAGGCGTGATGATTCTGGACCGTCGAGGTCGCGTGCTGCAAATCAATCCAGCGTTGGAACGGATGTTCGACGTCACCAGAATGGAAGCACGAGGACACCCCTGCTCCGATGTCTTCCGGCATCCTCAGTTGGATTCGTTAGTCTCAACGGTCCTGACGAAACGAAAGAACGAAGAAGATGAAATTCTCCTCCATCCGAGTGGTCGCCGTCTCCATATCGAGGCCTCGGTCACTGAATCCGATCGAGAAAACGAAGCGTGCGCGGTGCTGGTCTTTCACGACATGACAGAATTACGCCGCCTGGAAATTATTCGGAAAGATTTCGTCGCCAATGTGTCCCACGAACTGAGGACCCCGCTCACGTCCATCAAGGGGTATATCGAAGCATTGCTCGATGGCGCCAAAGACGATCCTGAAACCAACACAAAATTCCTCGACATCATACTCAAGCAAAGCGACAGGCTGAACCTCATTCTGGAAGACCTCCTCCAGCTGTCAATGATCGAATCCGGGCAGGTCCTGTTCAAGCGAGAGCCGCTTCATATCCAGAGAATCGTCGAACGAACGCTCGCCATGATCAAGCCCTTAGCTGACAAGAAAGGGCACCGGCTCGTCTCCTTCGTGGAGGACGATCTGCCTGCTGTACTCAGCGATGAAGATCGGCTGATACAAGTCCTGTCCAATTTGCTCGATAACGCCGTCAAATACACCCCCGGGAAAGGGACCATCACCCTTGCGGCCCACCCGGTTTCGGACGATGCCGAACAGCCCGCGCTGGTCACGGCTGTAGAACTGAGCGTGACCGATACCGGCATGGGAATTCCCGAAATGGATCGCCCGCGCGTATTCGAACGATTCTATCGAGTCGATAAGGCCCGCTCGCGTGAGTTAGGTGGAACAGGGCTCGGGCTGGCGATCGTCAGGCATATCGTCGAGGGCCTAGGCGGGCGGGTGTGGGTCGAAGGGAACGCCCCGACCGGCAGCCGTTTTGTCGTCCGGCTACCTGCCCAACAATAGGCGAGACGGGCGAGACGAGCAGGAAAAGTGCGACACGAAGTTCGGACTTCGAACCCTCATCCCTCTCGCCCATCACGCGAGTCGCGCCCCGCTCGCTCGTCTCGCGTATATCACCACCGAACCAACCCTGTCGCCCACGTCACGCCGCCGCCAAAACTTCCCAGCAGGACGATGTCGTGGGGCAGAATCCTTCCCGAACGGACTGCGTGGTCGAGCGCGATCGGCAATGACGCCGACGACGTATTGCCGTAGCGTCCGATCACGGAACAGACCCGTTCCGGCGGGACCCCAAGCCGCTTCGTGAGCTGGTCGAGAATCCGCCTGTTGGCTTGGTGCAATACCAGCTGCGCAATATCGTGAATATCGACACCGAACTCTTTCAGGATCTCGCGGATGGCCTGGTCCAATCGCTTGACCGCCAGACGAAAGACCGGCGCCCCTTGCATCCGCAACGTATGGCTCTTCGCTTCGACTGTCCCCGACGTCGTTGGCCGGCGCGATCCGCCTGCGGGAATCGTAATCAAGCCATGTTGGGCACCGTCCGCGTGGAGACGGAGCCCCAAGAGCCCTCGGCTCAGCTGGCCTGCCGCTGGCTCGCCCCGCAACACGACCGCACCTGCCCCATCGCCGAATAAGAGACCCGTATCGCCATCGGTGGGATCGACGGAACGAGACTTCACCTCCGCGGCCACCACCAAACACGTCTTGACCTGTCCGCTCCGAATCATCGCATCGGCCATCGAGAGTCCATAGAGAAAGCCCGAACAGGAAGCCGCCACGTCGAATGCTGGTATCGTGGAACAACCAAGCATCCGCTGAACATGGCAGGCGGTGGGGGGAAAGACCGTATCAGGAGAGGTTGTCGAAAGCACAATCGCCCCCAGCTCAGAAACCGGGAGTCCGGCGGCTTCAAGCGACGGCCTCGCTGCTTCCACCGCAAGATCAGAAGACGCTTGGGATGCAGCAGCCCTGCGTCGCTCCTGAATTCCTGTCAAGCGAGAGACGACCGCCGGCTCGATGCGCAACAAAGCCCCCACCTCACGATTCGACACCACCCGTTCAGGGAGGTACGAGCCCGTCCCGATAATCTTCGTCCGTATCATATGTCTGAATGCTTTGTGGTTCGCTGCAAGATCGGCGGGATTATAGGTCTCGGTGCCACAGGGGTCAACTGAATGGCGTCGAACCCTTGCAATCAGCCAAGTCTCCTGCTACATTTTCAGGCGGTGATGGTACGCTCTTTCCCCATCTTGACTGCTGCGCCACGACTTACAGGGGCGCTTGGCCTCTGTGTCGCGGTATTCTGTGTCATCACCGCCTGCTCCAGCACACCCAAGAATCAGGATACCGCGAAGAAGGCACTGAGCGGCACTGACGAGCAGATTTTCTTGGGCGATTCGATCAAAAAGAACTATGACCCCAACGTCATCATGAAGCGAGGAGAGGCGTTCTTCGAGAAAGAGGAGTATACGGAGGCCATCGTCGAGTATAACCATTTCCTCGATCTCCATCACAACCACATCCTCGCCTCCTATGCGACGTTCCGAATCGGGGAAAGCCAGATGAAACTGACCAAGGGAATCCAGCGTGATCCGGACCCCATTCAAAAAGCCATCGAAGCCTTTGAACGGCTGCGGAAAGATTTTCCGGGAAGCCGGTATGACGGCCCAGCGCTCCAGAAAATCCAGGAATGTCACGACCTCCTGGCGCAGATGCATCTCTTCGTGGGCCAATTCTATTATCGGCGGGGTTCATATCTGGCCGCCGCACATCGCTTCGAACAAATCATGAAGCTGTATCCCGACAAGTCGGTCGCGCCCGATGCCCTGTATTTTCTGGCGCTCAGCTACCACGACCTGGGTGCGGACGATTGGGCCAGCGAACAGCTGACGCTGCTGGCAGCAAAATACCCGGACAGTGCGTATTCCAGCGAGGGAAGGAGCCTGCTCGCGAAGATCGAAAAAGAGAAACCCCCAACGTTACTGGCCCTAAAGGCCGAACCCGCGCCCTCCCCCAGTTCGCCGACTGCGCCCCCATCGGGGAATCAACCAAATCTTGCCGCTGGACTAATCTCTTCTGACTCGGCTGGATCACTCCGTCTCCCTTCCGCCACGCCATTGAGCCAGTCTTTTGTAAGTTGCCGCCTGGGCGCCTGGTGTTGACCTAGCGGGCAGGATGCTGAAAAAGCCCGCCAGCTTCGTTCTCATCTCGCAAGAATCCTCAACGGGGACCCGGCCGCCTCACTACTCGGCGGCGCGCACAGACGTGGTGCTCCTTATTCGTCGCGCCGTGCGCCCCAGAGGGTACGCCTCCGGCCTTCACTCGCTGCGGCCTTGCCCGCGGAACGGCGCGTCTTGGCGCGCCGGGGTTGGGCGGGTGAGAAGTCTGCCCTTTTTGAGCATCCTGCGAGATCTCTTCCGTTGCCACATCTGTGCGCTGGCCATTGAATTTTCACCGTGGCACGATGGTTTTTCCACAGCCTGCCGGAGCAGCATCGAAGCTGTCAGCATTCAGCTGCCAGCAAGCACTCGCGCCGAAACAACTTCTTTGTTATCTCTTCAGGCTGAAAGCTAATCACTGAAAGTTATTGGTGGACTCAACGCAGCTGCAGGGCTTCGAGCAGGAGCTCACTGGTGGAGGACTTCACAATTCCCTTGGCCCGCGGGATGAAGGACTGATACGTTTCTTTCCCCTGTAGCACTTCGCAGTAGAGCTGAACGACCTCTCGGTAGGGACTCAATAACCTGTGACAGAGGCGCGGGAACGTG
>Ga0187894_10000145_pt1 | contig 91167 bp, 84 predicted proteins | sample GBC1701081metaG_FD_136650 | JGI IMG/M metagenome (GOLD analysis project Ga0187894, IMG submission 136650) | White microbial mat communities from a lava cave in the Kipuka Kanohina Cave System on the Island of Hawaii, USA - GBC170108-1 metaG ...
ACTCCCGCAGCCGATCCCACTGATCGTCCCGAAGAACCTCTCCTTCCACACCAGCCTCCAAAAGCCAGCGTTGAATCAGAACTCCGCTAAATTGGGAATCCCTAAAATGTCACTACTGCCTAGTTGTTTAGTCCCGCAGAGTGGTGATACGGAAGATCGTCACCGCTGGCGGGAGGAGCTATGGGGCAGGTTTTACACGGGAGCGCCCGCACGACGGAGGCGGTCCGTCGAGCGATACAGCGGAGTGAAGCGAGCGTAAGAGCGCTGGCCAAGCGGCACGGGATCAGCCCAACGACGGTCCAGAAGTGGCGCAAGCGGCAGACGACCGCAGATGCGCCGATGGGGCCGAAGGCCATTCATTCTACCGTGCTGACGACTGAGGAGGAGGCGATGATCGTCGCCTTTCGGCGCCACACCCTGTTGCCGCTCGACGACTGCCTCTACTCCTTGCAGCCAACGATCCCGCACCTCACCCGGTCAGCCCTGCATCGCTGCTTGCAGCGTCACGGCATCAGCCGGCTACCCGCGTTGGAAGGCGAGGCTGCCGAGAAGAAGCGCTTCAAGGCCTATCCCATCGGCTACTTCCACATCGACATCGCCGAGGTGCGGACCGGCGAAGGCAAGCTCCACCTCTTCGTCGCAATCGACCGCACCTCCAAGCTCGCCTTTGCCCAGCTTCACGACAAGGCCGATCGGCCGACCGCCGTCGCCTTCCTGGAAGCGCTGATCGAGGCCGTGCCATATGACCTGCATACGATCCTGACCGACAACGGTATCCAGTTTGCCGACCTGCCGAGGAACCGCGACGGCTGGACCGCACGCTACCGCGTCCACCGCTTCGACCAGATCTGCCGCGAGCACGGCATCGAACACCGGCTCACGAAGCCCAATCACCCTTGGACCAACGGCCAGGTCGAGCGGATGAACCGCACCATCAAGGACGCTACCGTCAAGCGATACCACTACGACAGCCACGAGCAGCTGCGGCAGCACCTCCAGCTCTTCATCGACGCCTACAATCACGGCCGCCGGCTCAAGACCCTCCGCGGCCTCACCCCCTATGAATACGTCGCTCGCATCTGGACAGAAGAGCCGGAACGATTCAAACTCGATCCGTATCACCACTCCGCGGGACTAAACACCTAGTGCCGGACAAGGTTGCGGGCAACCGCCCGCCTCAACCCGGCAGCAGCAGGCTGGCATCGCCATAGGAATAGAAGCGGTAGCCTTCGGCGATCGCATGGACATAGGCCGCCCGCATCACCTCCAGCCCCATCAGCGCCGAGACCAGCATGAACAGGGTCGAGCGCGGCAGATGGAAATTGGTGACGAGCCCGTCGACCGCGCGGAAGCGATAGCCGGGGGTGATGAAGATCGCGGTGTCACCCTCGAACCCCCGCACCCTCCCCGCTTCGTCGACGGCGCTTTCGAGCAGCCGGAGCGCCGTGGTGCCGACCGCGATGATCCGCCCGCCCGCGGCCCGGGCGGCATTGAGGCGATCGGCGGCCGCGGCGGGGATCCGGCCCCATTCGCTGTGCATGACATGGTCGGCGGTGTCGTCCGCCTTGACCGGCAGGAAGGTGCCGGCGCCGACATGGAGCGTCAGCATCTCGCTGCCGATCCCCGCTTCGGTCAGCGCCGCGATCAGGCGCGGAGTGAAATGGAGCGCCGCGGTCGGGGCCGCGACCGCCCCTTCCTCGCGCGCGAACATCGTCTGATAGTCCTCGCGGTCGCGCGCGTCGGCCGCGCGCCGGCCGGCGATATAAGGCGGCAGCGGCATCCGTCCCGCGCGCTCGAGCAGGAGCTCGACCGGCTCGTCACCCTCGAATTGGAGCCGAACCGACCCGTCCTCGGCCTTGTCCGACGCGATCGCGCTGACCCCGTCGCCGAATTCCAGCCGGTCGCCGTCGCGCACCCTTTTCGCATTGCGCAGGAAGGCGCGCCATTCGCGCGCACCCTCCCGCTTGTGCAGGGTCGCGCCGATCCGCGCCGCGCCGCGCCGGCCCTCGAGCTGCGCTCGAATGACGCGGGTGTCGTTGAACACCAGAATGTCGCCCCGGCGGAGCAGGCCGGGCAGTTCGGCGACCGCATGGTCAAAGAGCGTATCGCGCTCGACCCGGAGCAGCCGGGCGGCATCGCGCGGGACCGCCGGCCGCAGCGCGATCCGGTCGGGCGGTAGCTCGAAATCGAACAGGTCGACGCGCACGCCGGGCCGGCGACGCGCTAGCGGGGACGCTGCCTCGTCGGAGAACGCACTGGCTCCAGCGTGCGCGGCGGCGCCGGGGGCGGCGGCACTGCGGGGCCGACCGACACCTGGCTGGGCGCCGCTGCCGCGGTGGGCGTCGCCGAGGCCATGCTCGCAGCCGCGGCGCGAAGCTGTTCGGCCGACATTTCCGCGACATTGTCCGATCCGATCGAGGCACGCACGATCCGGCTCGGCGCGAGCGGCGGCTCGCCGCGCTCGATCGCATCGACGAAGCTCATGCCGCCGACCACCCGGCCGAACACCGTATAATTATGGTCCATGCTGAGCCGCGGCGTGAACATGATGTAGAACTGGCTGTTGGCGCTGTTGGGATCCTGGGTCCGCGCCATCGCCACCGCGCCGCGGGCGTGCGGCAGCCAGCTGAACTCGGCGGGAAGGTCGGGGAGCGACGATTCTCCGGTGCCGGTCGCGGTCGGATCGCCGCCCTGCGCCATGAAGCCCTCGATCACCCGATGAAAGACCAGCCCGTTGTAAAAGCCCTGCCGGGTCAGCGTCCTGATCCGCTCGACCGTCGCCCGCGCGACGTCGGGCCGGAGCTGGATCGTGACCCGGCCGCCAGTCGAGAGGTCGAGCAGCCAGCTATTCTCCGCCTCGAGCGGCGGCGGCGGCGGCGGCGGGGCGTTGGTCATCGAAGCCGTCGTCGCGGGCGCTGGCGCGGGTGGCGGAGCGGGCGGCGCGGGCGGCGCTTCGGCAGGCGGCGCTTGCGGCGCGGGCACCGCTTCGGCGGGGGGCGGCGCCTCGGCCGGGGCTTGCGCTTCGGGGACCGCCTCGGTCGGCACCGGAGCGGCCGGAGGCGCCTGCTCCGCGGGGGTCTGCGCGGCGAGCGCGCCAGCCAGCAGGAAACCGGCCAGGCCGGCGGTGATCGACGACAAACGCATGATTTTACCTTGCTCCGATTCCCGAATGCGACCGAGTCCAGGCTCGCATCCGATCAAGTTGAACCGTACCCCGGCATAGGCCGGGGTCCAGACGACACGGCTTGCGAGTCTGGGCCCCGGCCTTCGCCGGGGCACATGACCGATGAACTACTAGGCCGGCCTTCCTCCCGCCTCAAGCGCGGATCAGCTGCCCTTCTTTCCGATCCTGCGGACCCGTTCGGCGACCTCCGCCGCGACCGCGGGGGTGACGAACTTCCCGATATCACCGCCATAGAGCGCGATTTCCTTGACCAGCCGCGAGGCGATCGGCTGCAGCGAGACGTCGGCCATCAGGAAGACGGTGTCGATCTCGGCGTTGAGCTGCTGGTTCATCCCGGCCATCTGAAACTCATATTCGAAATCGGCGACGGCGCGCAGGCCGCGCACGATCACCGACGCGCGCTCGCGCACCGCGAAATCCATCAGCAGCGAGTCGAACGCCACGACACTGAGATCGCCGGGCACGCCAACCGTCTCGCGCCGGACCATGTCGAGCCGCTCCTCGATGGTGAACATCGGCGATTTGGAGGGGTTGGTGGTGACCCCGATCACCAGCCGGTCAGCGAGACGGGCAGCGCGTCCGATGATGTCCATGTGGCCGAGCGTGATCGGATCGAAGGTGCCTGGATAGACCGCTGTCTTCATCTGTTCCCCCTGACGCGCCTAATGATCGCGCTCCACCGCGAAGCGGGCGACAGCCCGCAGCAGATCGGCCTCGTCGCCGAAGCCGCGCAAATGCGCGACCGCCTGATCGACCAGCGCCTGCGCCTGCTGGCGCGCGCGCGGCGCGCCGGCGATCGCGACGAACGTCCCCTTGCCGGCCTCGCGGTCCTTGCCGACCCGCTTGCCCGCTCTTTCCTCGCTGCCCTCATGGTCGAGCAGATCGTCGGCGATCTGGAAAGCGAGGCCGACATCGCGGGCATAGCCGCGCAGGGCGGTGCGCCCTTCCGGCGGGATCCGCGCCATGATCGCCGCGGCCTCGAGGCACCAGCCGATCAGCGCGCCGGTCTTGAGCTGCTGCAAACGGGTGATGGCGGCGAGGTCGAGCGCCATCTCGCCGGCCATCAAGTCCATCATCTGGCCGCCGGCCATTCCGGCGGGCCCCGACGCGCGTGCCAGTTCGAGCGCGAGCTCGGCGCGGACGAACGGATCCTCATGGGTCGCTTCGTCGGCGAGGATCTCGAACGCGAGCGCGTGGAGCGAATCGCCGGCAAGGATCGCGGTGCATTCGTCGAAGGCGCGATGCAGGGTCGGCTTGCCACGCCGCAGATCGTCATCGTCCATGCAGGGCAGATCGTCGTGGATCAGCGAGTAGACGTGGATGCATTCGACCGCGAGGCCGGCGCGGACCGACCGGTCGCGCCCGACATTGAACAGGTCGCCGGCGGCGGCGACGAGCAGCGGACGCATCCTCTTGCCGCCGCCAATCGCCGAATAGCGCATCGCTTCATAGAGCCGCGCCCGGGCATCGCCCGGCACCGGCAACAGCATCTCGAAAGCGCGGTCGATCTCCGCACCGATCTCCGCGAGCGCCGCTTTGAGGGTGACCGCCCCGCTGGTCATCCTGGGGTCCGGCCCCTCTTCAGTCGCTACCGAACGGGGCGGTTCCGGCAGGCGTACCGTCACGGCCGAACTGGATCTGCTCGATCTTCATCTGGGCGGCCTGCAGCCGGGCCTCGCATTGCTGCTTCAGCCGATCGCCCTCGCTGTAAAGCGCGATCGCCTCGTCGAGCGAGGCCTCGCCGCTCTCGAGCTTGCGGACGATCTCCTCGAGCCGCTTCAACGCCGCCTCGAAGGACAGTTCGGAAACGTCGCTCGCCGGTTCAGCCATGATCGAAATCAATGGGCCGCGCCTTGGCCGGGGTCAAGCCGAGCCGGCAGCGCGATACCAATAGACCCCGTCGCGCACCTCGCGCAGCGCGCGGCCTTCGACTTCGAGATGACGAAGATGCGCCATCGCCTCGCCGGTGGCGAGACCGAAGGAACCGCCCTCGATCGCCCGCCCGAACAAGACCCGGAAGCAGTCGACCGCGCGGCGCGGCTCGGCGAGATGATCGTGGAGCGCGTCGAGCCGGCCCCGATGGCCTTGCGCCAGCGCGTCGAGGCGGGCGTGGAGCCCGGTGAACGGCTCGCCATGCGCGGGCAGGACGAGCAGGTCGTCGGGCAGGCCGCGCAGCTTCGCGATCGAATCGAGCCATTCGCCGAGCGGATCGCCCTCCGGCTCGCTGAGGCTGACCGAGACGTTGGAGGTGATCCGCGGCAGCACCTGGTCGCCGGCGATCATCAGCTTGCCCACCTCGTCGACCAGGCAGGCATGTTCGGGCGAATGGCCGTTGCCGGTCACGATCCGCCAGTCGCGCGCGCCGATCCGGACGATGTCGCCGTCGCGCATCCGTACCATGCCGACCGGAACCGCGCCGACCACCGACGCGAAGCCGCGCCATCCCCGGGCGGCCTCGGCGGCGATTCGCTCCTCTTCCCACCCGGCGGCGCGGCGCGCGGCCAGGGCTTCGAGCGGCGGCGCATCGCGGGTGTCGGCGGCCAGCATCCGCGCGAACAGCCATTCGCCGCGGGTCATCCACAGCGGCACGCCGAACCGCTCGGTGAGCCAGCCGGCAAGGCCGATATGGTCGGGATGAAAATGGGTGACGATGACCCGGGTGACGGTGCGACCGGCCAACGGTCCGGCGAACAATGTCTCCCAGGCCTTGCGCGCCGGGGATATGTTGAGACCGGTATCGACGATCGCGACTCCGGCGCCATCTTCGAGCAGCCAGACGTTGATATGGTTGAGCGAGCCCGGGACCGGCAGCCGCGTCCAGCCGACGCCGTCGCCCAGTTCTATCAGAGCGCCCGGCTCCGGGGCGGTGCGGCCGAGCGGATAGGTCAGCCCGCGATGGGAATAGGGTTCGTCGACGAGCGACGCGTCCGGCGTCGCTCCCTCGTCAGCGCTCTCGACAGGCCCCGGATCGGGGCCCGGGACAGGCGGCTCAGCTGCGGAAGACGTCGTCAACGTTCGGGACGCTGTCGGCGCTGGCCGGCTCGGCTTCGGCGTCGATCGCGGCCTGAGCCTCGCGCGCGGCCGCTATGCGCTCGGCGCGGAGCTCCTCGATCAGCGCCTCGCGATCACGCTCGATGAAGGCGTCGCTGCGCACCGCTTCGGTTCCCGCCAACTTGGCGGCGCGGGCGACCGCGGCGTCGAGCTCGCGCTGCGAGGTGAGGCCGAGCGTCACCGGGTCCTTGGGCTGGATATTGGCGATGTTCCAGTGGGTCCGCTCGCGGATCGCCTGGATCGTGGTGCGGGTGGTGCCGATCAGCTTGCCGATCTGGCCGTCGGACAGCTCGGGATGGTTGCGGATCAGCCAGGCCACGCCGTCGGGCTTATCCTGACGCTTGGAGACCGGGGTATAGCGCGGCCCCTTGGTGCGGATCGCCTTGTCGGGCTCGCGATGCATTTGCAGCTTGTAGTCGGGATCGGCCTGGCCGCGCGCAATCTCGTCGAGCGTCAGCTCGCCGGAACGCAGCGGATCGCGCCCGGTCAGCTTGGTTGCGGCGGTGTCGTCGGCGATCGCCTGCACTTCGAGGATATGCAGGCCGCAAAATTCGGCAATCTGCTGAAAGGTGAGCGAGCTGTTGTCGACGAGCCAGCTGGCGGTCGCATGGGGCATGAGCGGCTGAGCCACCGATTTCCTCCAGAAATGATAAGGGCCGCCCCTCTCGGAGCGGCCGGTGCCTGGCGCGATGTAGGACCGGCGACGGTGCGACGCAAGCCAAAGCTTGCCGCCGGCTAGAGTCTGTCCCGCTCGCGCGGGTGCGGCACCAGCCCGCTCCCCCACCCGGCCTCCCAACGACAGGTTACGCTATGGGAGGCCGGGTGGGGGAGCGGGCTGGTGCCGCCTAACCGTTACAGACCCTAGGCGGCCGATTGCAGCGCTCTGGTCACCGTCGACAGCAGCAACGTGTCGGCAAGCGGCTTTTCCAGCACGCTGTGGAAGCCGGCGTCCTTCGCCGCGCTCTTGCGCTCGGGCGTCAGAAATCCGCTGATCAGGATCGCCGGCCGGTCCCAGCCTTCGGCGCGCAGCGCCTTGAGCAGCGCGACACCGTCGACCTCGGGCATCATCAGATCGGCGACCAGACAGGAAGCGGCGCGCGCGCGCTTGTCGGCCAGCGCCTGCGACGCCGACGAATGAGCGCGCACGTCGAGACCGCGCGACCGCAGCAACAGTTGCAGCGACCGGCGCGTGGCATTGTCGTCCTCGACGACGAGGACGCAGGGCCGCGAGGCCGTCTTGTCTGTCTTGTGCCCGGTCAATCGCCCTCCGCGCGGAATCGGAGTCCCGCACGCCATTTTGCCCCAAGCCGGTGGCCAGGTCTTTACGTAGAACTGCGTAGTTGACGGATCAGACGGTCCGCCGCGCCAGATAGAGGATCCGGACAGCGTCGGCGAGCCCGGCGACGCCGAGCTTCTCCATCGTCGCCGCCCTGCCGCTTTCGATCGCCGCGACGTCGACGCCTAGCGCCGATGCCGCGGCCTGGTTCGAGGCCCCACGTGCGAACGCTTCCAGCGCGGCCAATTCGCGGTCGGAAAGCGCGCGCAGCGCCTGAGCGGCCTGCGTCACCATATTCCGATAGGCGCGCGGATCATGGGTCCGCAGACACGCATGCTCGATGGCGTCGAGGATCGTCGCGCGTTCGAACGGCTTTTCGATGAAATCGTCGGCCCCGGCCTGAAGCGCGCTCACCGCGGTCGCGACGTCGCCATGGCCGGTCATCATGACGATCGGCATCGCGATGCCGCGGCGGACCAGCTCGTGCTGGACCTCAAGGCCGTTCATCTCGGGCATCCTGATGTCGAGGAGGATGCAGCCCATGGGCAGCGCGTCGACCTCGCCAAGGAACGCCGCGCCCGTGGCATAAGCCGTGACCTCATGCCCGGCAAGCTTGAGCACCAGGCCGAGCGACCGTCGGATCGGCTCCTCGTCGTCGATCAGATAAAGCGGACTTCCGGTCACAGGCGCTCCTGGGTCACGCGCGGCAAAATGACCTGAAACTGGGCGCCGCCCTCCGCCGGATTCATCCCCTTGATCCGGCCGCCATGCGCCTCGACGATCGTTTGGCAGATCGACAGGCCGAGGCCCATACCGCTGCTCTTGGTGGTCACGAAGGCCTGGAACAGCTGCGCGGCGACGTCCGGCGGCAGGCCCGGGCCGGTATCGCTGATCAGGATGGCCACCCGCTCATCGCCGTCCAGCCGGGTGGCGATGGTGAGCTTGCGCACCGCGCTGTCCTCCATCGCCTCGACCGCGTTGCGGATGAGATTGACCAGAACCTGCTGGATCTGAACCCGATCGACCAGCACCGGCGTCGCAGCGGGGTCGAAGTCGAAATCGGTCCACACCCCCTTTTCCCGCGTGCCCACCAGCGCCAGCGCCAGCGCGTCGCTGACCAGCGCCGGCAAATCTTCGACCCTCTTTTCGATCTCGCCGCGCGAGATGAATTCGCGCAGCCGCCGGACGATGTTGCCGGCGCGCATCGATTGCGCCGTCAGCTCCCGAAAAATTTCGTTGAGGATCTCCTTTTCCTCTGCGGTCTGCGCGCCGATCATCGGCCCGGCGGCTTCCGCATAGTTCGCGATCGCGGTGAGCGGCTGGTTGAGCTCGTGCGCGAGCGTCGAGGCCATCGACCCCATCGCGCTCAGCCGATCGGTATGGATCAGCTCCGACTGCAGCTCGCGGATCCGGGTGTCGCTGCGCTGCTTCTCGGTGAGGTCGCGGACAAAGCCAGTGAAGACGCGCTCGCCCTCGCTCTTCGCCTCCCCGACCGACAGCTCCATCGGAAACCGCGTTCCGTTCCTGCGCAGGCCGGTGACGATTCGGCCATTGCCGATGATCCGCCGCTCGCCGGTGCGCAGATAGCGGGCGAGATAGGAATCGTGCCGGTCCCGATCGGGCGAGGGCATCAGCATGCTGACGTTGCGACCGACAACCTCCGCCTCGTCATAGCCGAACGTCTTCTGCGCGGCCGAGCTGAACGAGACGACCGAGCCATGCTCGTCGATCACCACCATCGCGTCCGGGACGGTGTCGAGGATCGATTGCAAATGCTGCTCGCGGCGCTCCAGCGCGGTTTTCGCCGCATGGCGGTCGGTGATGTCGCGCATTACTCGGGAGAAGCCGCGCAGCTTTCCCCAATTGTCCCTGACCGGCATCAACGTCGCCTCGGCGAGGAACTCCGAGCCATCCTTGCGAACCTGCCAGCATTCCCCCGCAATCTGCCCGGTCTCCAGCACCTCGACCATATCCCTCGCCGGTTTTTCCTCAGCCACTTCGTCGGGGGGGTAGGCGATCGCGATCGACTGCCCGATCGCTTCGTCCTGGGTCCAGCCGAGAATGCGCTCGGCGCCCTTGTTCCAGATCCGGATAACTCCTTCGGTATTGGCGATCACGATTGCATAATCGGTCGCGGCTTCGACCAGCAGGGCCAGTTCGACTCCAGAACGTTCCGCGCGCCGGGTTTCGGATCGCCACCGCGCCTGATGCTCGGCCGCCAGCCGCTGCGCGTTGGTGAGGAGCGCGGACAGCAAAATGATGCCGCTTGCGACGAAACCGAAGGTGAGCAGATAGCCGATCTCGGCGACATCGAGCGTGGCGTCCGCGAAGAACCGATAAAGGCCGTAGCCAAGCGCGAGCAAAGCCGCCGCAACCGCCGGCCCCAATCCTGCGTAGAGCGCGCAGACCAGCACCGGCAGCGTGAACAGCAGGAACAGCGCTCGATCGCCGACCACCGGCTCGATCGCCACCCGCAGCAGCCAGGCAATGACAAAACTCAACAAAGCGAGGCCATAGCCTGCGATCGGCGACAATGACCTGCCGTCGTCAGACAATATGTTCAATCGCAAGCAAAGCCCCCTGACAAAGAGGCTCAGGATATTGGCGAAATCTTCGGCTGTACAGAGTGGTTATTGGAAAATGATCTTCGCCGGTCTTACGCCGGAACCAGAGCTCTTCTAGGCTGCCGCGGCGGACTGAGCCTCGAGCAGCCGCCGAACGCCGCGCGCCGCCTGGCGGATGCGCTGCTCATTCTCGACCAGGGCGATCCGGACATAGCCCTCGCCTTCCTCGCCGAAGCCGACGCCGGGCGCGACCGCGACCCCGCCTTCGGCGAGCAATTTCTTGGCGAATTCCATCGATCCCAGATGGCGCATCGACTCGGGGATCGGCGCCCAGGCGAACATGCTCGCCTCCGGCGGCGGGATCTCCCAACCGGCACGGCCGAAACAGTCGACCAGGCAGTCGCGGCGCGCCCGGTAGAGCCGGCGATTGGCCTCGACGATGTCCTGCGGGCCGTTCAGGGCCGCGACCGCCGCCGCCTGCACCGGGGTGAACGCGCCATAATCGAGATAGGATTTGACCCGCCCCAGCGCGCCGACCAGGGTCGGATTGCCGACCGCGAAGCCGATCCGCCAGCCGGCCATCGAATAGGTCTTGGACATCGAGGTGAACTCGACCGCGACCTCCTTGGCCCCTGGAACCTGGAGGATCGAGGGCGTCGGCGTGTCGCCGAAATAGATTTCGGCATAAGCCAGGTCGCTGATCACCCACAGGCCGTGCTCGCGGGCGAAAGCGACGACCTGCTCGTAGAAAGCGAGGTCGGCGACATAAGCGGTCGGATTGGAGGGATAGCCCATCACCAGCACCGTGGGCTTGGGCACGGTGTAGCGGACCGCCCGATCGAGAATGTCGAAAAAGTCCGGTCCGGGCGCCGCCGGGATCGAGCGGATCGCCGCGCCGGCGATGATGAAGCCGAAGGCGTGGATCGGGTAAGACGGATTGGGCGCGAGCACGACGTCGCCGGGCGCGGTGATCGCCTGGGCGAGATTGGCAAGGCCCTCTTTCGAGCCCAGAGTGACGATCACCTCGCTGTCGGGATCGAGCGTGACCCCGAAGCGGCGCTGATAATAGCCCGCCTGCGCCTTGCGCAGGCCGGTGATGCCCCGCGACGCCGAATAGCGGTGGGCGCGCGGATCACGCGCGACTTCGGCGAGCTTGTCGATCACATGGCTGGGCGGGGCGCCGTCGGGATTGCCCATGCCGAGGTCGATGACGTCCTCGCCGCGCGCGCGCGCCGCCGCCTTCATCGCATTGACCTCGGCGAAGACATAAGGCGGCAGGCGGCGGATGCGGTAGAAATCGCTCAATTGACGTCCTTCAGATAGCGGTCGATGGCCTCGGCGCATTCGCGGCCTTCGCGGATCGCCCAGACCACCAGCGACTGGCCGCGGCGCATGTCGCCGCAGGCGAAGATGCCCGGCCGCGAGGTGCCATAGCCCGAGCGGACGACTTCGACCTGGGCCTTGGCGACGACACCGTCGGGGGGCGAGCCGGTAAAGCCCATTGCCAGCAGCACGAGATCGGCCTTGATCTCGAAGCTCCTGCCCTCCTGCTCGCAGCGCAACGCGGTCACCTGGCCGTCCGTCCCGTCGAAGGCGGTCGTCGCGATCGAGAATTCGCGCTCGCAACCTTCCTCCTGCGACGAAGAGGTGCGCAGCTTCAGCGGCCAGAGCGGCCAGCTGACGCTCTTATCCTCGTTGAGCGGCGGCTCGGGCAGGATTTCGAACTGGGTGACCGATGCCGCGCCCTGGCGATGGGCCGTGCCGATGCAGTCGGAGCCGGTATCGCCGCCGCCGATCACGACGACATGCTTGCCGGTCGCGAGGATCGGCTCGCCTTGCTCGGGGAGGCCGGCATTGCGGCGGTTCTGCTGGACCAGATAGTCCATCGCGAAATGGACGCCCTCGAGCTCGCGTCCCGGCGCCGACAGGTCGCGGGGATGCTCGGCGCCGCCGGCGAGCACCATCACATGATAATCGTCCATCACCCGATCGACCTGTACCGAGACGCCGATATTCATATTGGGGCGGAAGATCACGCCTTCCGCCTCCATCTGGGCAATGCGGCGGTCGATCAGCATCCGGTCCATCTTGAAGTCGGGAATGCCGTAGCGAAGCAGGCCGCCGATCCGGTCGGCCTTCTCGAACACGGTCGGCGCATGACCCATCCGGGCGAGCTGCTGGGCGCAGGCAAGACCGGCCGGGCCCGAGCCGACGACGGCGATCCGCTTGCCGGTGCCGCGCGGCGCCATATGCGGCGTGATCCAGCCCTCGCGCCAGCCGCGGTCGACGATCTCGCATTCGATCGTCTTGATCGTCACCGGATTGTCCTCGAGATTGAGGGTGCAGGCCGCCTCGCACGGCGCCGGGCATATCCGGCCGGTGAATTCCGGGAAATTGTTGGTGCGGTGAAGCCGCTCGAGTGCGGCACGCCACTGGTCGCGGCTGACGAGGTCGTTCCAGTCGGGGATCAGATTGTTGACCGGGCAGCCGGTGTGGCAGAAGGGAATGCCGCAATCCATGCAGCGTTCGGCCTGCCGTGCGACGTCGGACGCGGGCAGCGGCTCGACGAACTCCATCCAATCCTTCACCCGCTCGCCGACCGGCCGGTAATGGCGGTCGTGGCGATCGATCTCGAGAAATCCGGTGGGGTTGGTCATGGGTCCGGTCTCACTCCGCCGCCACGGCCGCGTCGAGCGCGGCGAGCGCGCGGCGATATTCTTCGGGCATCACCATCACGAACTGACCGAGCGCGGTCGGCCAGTCGGCGAGCAGATCGGCGGCGCGGCGGCTGCCGGTGAGCGCGCCATGGCGCTCCACCAAAGCGCGCAGGCCGTCGGGATCGTCGACCGGCTCGAGCGCGACGCTCGCCAAATTGCATTGCCTCTCCAGCTTCCGTTCGGGATCCCAGACATAGGCGATCCCGCCCGACATGCCGGCGGCGAAATTGCGTCCCACCGCGCCCAGCACGACGACCAGCCCGCCGGTCATATATTCGCAGCCATGGTCGCCAGTGCCCTCGACCACCGCGACCGCCCCGGAATTGCGCACCGCGAAACGCTCGCCGGCGACGCCGCTGAAGAAAGCCTCGCCCTCGACCGCACCGTAAAGGCAGGTGTTGCCGACGACGATGTTCGCCGCCGCTTCGCGCGGCGCGGCGTCGGGCGGGCGGACGATCAACCGCCCGCCCGACAGGCCCTTGCCGGCATAATCGTTGGCGTCCCCGATCAGCTCGAGGATGACGCCGCGCGCCAGGAAGGCGCCGAAGCTCTGCCCGGCGGTCCCGGTCAGCAGCGCGTGCAGGCTACCCTCGGCGAGACCCTCATGGCCGTGCCGCCGCGCGATCTCGCCCGAGACCATCGCGCCGACGGCGCGGTCGACATTGGCGACGCGGCGTTCGACCCGCACCGGCAGCGGGCCGTCGAGCGCTTCGATCAGATGGCGGTCGATCGGCGTGCCCGCCGCCCGGCTGAGCGGGGCGTTGCGCCGGCGCAGCCCCTCGGTCTCGGGCGCGTGCAGCAGCCGGGACAGATCGACGCCTTTGGCCTTCCAGTGGCGCTCGGCGCGCTGCGCGTCGAGCAGGTCGACGCGGCCGATCAGATCGTCGACCTTGCTTATGCCGAGCCCCGCCATGATCTCGCGCAGCTCCTCGGCGACATAGAAGAAATAGTTGATGACATGCTCCGGGGTTCCGGAGAATTTCGCGCGCAGCGCCGGATCCTGGGTGGCGATCCCGACCGGGCAGGTGTTGAGATGGCATTTGCGCATCATGATGCAGCCGGCGGCGATCAGCGGCGCGGTGGCGAAGCCATATTCGTCGGCGCCGAGCATCGCCGCCACCGCGACGTCGCGGCCGGTGCGCAGCCCGCCATCGGCCTGGACGCAGATCCGCTCGCGCAGGCCGTTCAGCACCAGCGTCTGCTGGGTCTCGGCCAGGCCGATCTCCCAGGGCAGGCCGGCATGGGTCAGCGAAGTCAGGGGCGAGGCGCCGGTACCGCCTTCATAGCCGGCGATCGTGACATGGTCGGCGAGGCATTTCGCCACCCCCGCCGCGACCGTGCCGACGCCGACCTCGGACACCAGTTTGACCGAGATCCGCGCCGGCGGGTTCACGCTGCGCAGGTCGTGGATCAACTGGGCAAGGTCCTCGATCGAATAGATGTCGTGATGCGGCGGCGGCGAGATCAAGCCGACGCCGGGCGTCGAATGACGGACGCTGGCGATGTTCCGATCGACCTTGTGGCCGGGGAGCTGACCGCCCTCGCCCGGCTTGGCGCCCTGTGCGATCTTGATCTGGAGGTCGTCGGCATTGACCAGATATTCGGTGGTGACTCCGAACCGGCCCGACGCGACCTGCTTGATCGCCGAGCGCTCCGAATCGCCGCTCGACAGGGGCATGAAGCGATCGGTCTCCTCGCCGCCCTCGCCGGTGTTGGACTTGCCGCCGATCCGGTTCATCGCGACCGCGAGCGTGGCGTGCGCCTCGCGGCTGATCGAGCCGAAGCTCATCGCCCCGGTCGCAAAGCGCCTGACGATGTCGCTCGCCGGCTCGACCTCCTCGAGCGGCACGGCAGGCCCGGCCGGCCGGAATTCGAACAGGCCGCGGACCGTCAGCAGCCGGCGGCTCTGCGCGTTCAGCTCCTCGGCGAAGGCGCGATATTTGTCGGGCAGCGCCCCGCGCACAGCGTGCTGGAGATTGGCGATGCTGTCGAACGTCCAGGCATGGGCCTCGCCGCCGATGCGCTGGGCATAGATCCCGCCCGGATCGAGCGCGTCGTCATTGGCGGCGAACGCGGCACGGTGGCGGCGCGCGGTCTCCTCGGCCAGCTCGGGCAGGCCGATCCCTTCGACCATGGTCGTCGTTCCGGTGAAATATTTGTCGACGACGCAGCGGCCGATCCCGATCGCGTCGAAGATCTGGGCGCCGCAATAGCTCTGATAGGTGGAGATGCCCATCTTGGACATCACCTTCAAAATCCCCTTGCCGATCGCCTTGATGTAATTGGCCTGGGCCGTGGGCGCGCCGTCGACCGCGGCGATGCTGTCGAACGCCAGCCACGGGTTGACCGCCTCGGCGCCATAGCCGGCGAGCACGCAGAAATGGTGGACCTCGCGCGCCTCGCCGGTCTCGATCACCAGCCCGGTCTGCATCCTGAGGCCCTGACGGATCAGATGGTGGTGGACGGCACCGGTCGCCAAGGCGGCCGGGATCGGGATCCGGTCCGGCCCAGCGGCGCGATCGGACAGGATCAGCACGTTGATGTCGGCGAGCACCGCCTCGGTCGCTTCCCAGCACAGCCGCTGCAGCGCGGCTTCGAGCGACTGGGCGTCGCCGCCCTTGGGCCAGGTCGCGTCGAGCGTCACCGTGCGGAACGCGCCGTCGAGCGTGTCCTCGATCGCGCGCACCTTCTCGAGATCCTCGTTGGTGAGGATCGGCTGCGAGACTTCGAGCCGCTTGTGGGCGCCGGCCTGGTGGCCGAGCAGATTGGGCCGCGGGCCGATCATCGTCACCAGCGACATCACCAGGCTCTCGCGGATCGGATCGATCGGCGGATTGGTGACCTGGGCGAAATTCTGCTTGAAATAATCGTAGAGCAGCCGCGGCCGGTCCGAGAGCACGGCGAGCGCGATGTCGGTGCCCATCGATCCGACCGGATCGTCGCCGTCGGCGGCCATCGGCGCGAGGAAGAATTTGAGATCCTCGTCGGTATAGCCGAACAGCCGCTGGAGCGCGGCGAGCGCCGCCGGATCGCCCTTCCGGCCGTCCGCGGCGGGCGGCAGCTCCCTGAGGTTGAACTGGGTTTCCTGCAGCCAGTCGCCATAGGGCTCGGCCTCGGCGAGGGTCGCCTTGACCTCCTCGTCCTCGACGATCCGGCCCTGCTCGAGGTCGATCAGCAGCATCCTGCCGGGCTGCAGCCGCCATTTGCGGACGATCTTCTCCTCGGGGATCGGCAGCACGCCCGCTTCCGACGCCATCACCACCAGATCCTCGTCGGTGACGAGGAAGCGCGCCGGCCTGAGCCCGTTGCGGTCCAGGGTCGCGCCGATCTGCCGCCCGTCGGTGAACGCGATCGCGGCCGGCCCGTCCCACGGCTCCATCAGCGCCGCATGATATTCGTAGAAGGCGCGGCGCCGGGGCTCCATCCGCGTGTCGGCCCAGGCCTCGGGGATCAGCAGCATCACCGCATGGGCGAGCGAATAGCCGCCGGCGAGCAGCAGCTCGAGCGCATTGTCGAGGCAGGCGGTGTCGGACTGGCCGTGCGGGATGATCGGCCACATCTTGTCGAGATCGGCGCCGATCAGCGGCGATTCGAGCGTGCGCCGGCGCGCATTCATCCAGTTCACGTTGCCGCGCAGCGTGTTGATCTCGCCATTATGGGCGATGAAGCGATAGGGGTGGGCCAGCCGCCAGCTCGGGAAGGTGTTGGTCGAAAAGCGCTGATGGACCATCGCCAGCGCCGAGACCGTCAGCGGATCGGCGAGGTCCTTGTAGAAGCTGCCGACCTGGTGGGCGAGCAGCATGCCCTTGTAGACCAGGGTGCGGCTCGAGAAGGACGCGATGTAGAAATCGGACAGGCCCGGCAGATCGCGCTTGCGCGCTTCGGACTGGAGCGGATTCAGGGTCTGCTTGCGGACCGCGAGCAGCTTGCGCTCGAACGCGTCCTGGTCCTTGGCATTGGGGCCGCGCGCCACCACCGCCTGCGCGATCACCGGCATGCAGGCGAGCACCGAGGCGCCGACCCCGTCGGTGTCGACCGGGACGTCGCGCCAGCCGATCAGCACCTGGCCCTCGATCCGGATGAAGCGCTCGAAACGCTCGATCGCGGCGGCGCGGCTCGCCTCGTCGCGCGGCAGGAAGCACATCGCCACCGCATAGTCTCCGAGGGGCGGCAGGCTGAGCCGCTCGCCGTCCGCCCAGGCGCGGAACAGAGCGTCGGGAATCTGGATCAGGCAACCGGCGCCGTCGCCCATCATCGGGTCGGCGCCGACCCCGCCGCGATGGTCGAGATTGGCGAGAATCCGCAGGCCCTGGGCGATGATCGCGTTGGAACGCTCGCCTTTCACATGGGCGACAAAGCCCATGCCGCAGCTGTCATGCTCGCGCTGCGGATCGTATAGGCCCTGCTGTTCCGGCACTCGCGGCAATCGTTTCTCCCACCCTGTCGGCAACGCGCGTCGAATCTGTTTCGATGCTGCGATGCAGCGTAGAGTGTCGCACAGCGCGCCAATGTGCAAGACTTTCTGTGCTTGCCGTCGGGGTTCGGCTCGTCAAAAGAGGCTCGAGGGAGGCGGCCATGGCGATTGCGTCGGTGAGCGATCTACGCGCTGCGGCGAAGCGCCGGCTGCCGCCCTTCCTGTTCGAATATATCGACGGCGGCTCCTATGGCGAGGTGACGCTGCGCCGGAGCATCGCCGATCTCGAGGCGATCGCTCTGCGCCAGCTTGTGCTGCGCGACGTCTCGACGCTCGATCTGTCGACCATATTGTTCGGCGAGAAGCTGGCGATGCCGGTCGTGCTGGGCCCGGTCGGGCTTTCCGGCATGTATGCCCGGCGCGGCGAGGTCCAGGCGGCGCGTGCGGCGCAGGCGGCGGGGGTGCAGTTCACGCTCTCGACCGTCTCCTGCTGCTCGCTGCGCGAAGTCGCCGCCGCCGCCGAGAACCCGATCTGGTTCCAGCTTTATGTCACCAAGGACCGTGGTTTCATGCGCGACATGCTCGCCCAGGCGACGGAGCTTGGTTGCCAAGTGCTGCTGTTCACGGTCGATCTGCCGATGCCGGGCGCCCGCCATCGCGACGTCCATTCGGGATTGAGCGCGCCGCCGGGGCTCAAGACCCGTGCGCGCCGGCTGACGCAGGTGCTCCGCAGGCCGTCCTGGCTCTGGGATGTCGGCATCAACGGACGGCCGCACACGCTCGGCAATATCGCGCCCTTGTTCGACCGCAAGGCGAGCATGCTCGATTTCCTCCACTGGTCGGCGGGCAATTTCGATGCCTCGCTGACCTGGAAGGACATCGAATCGATCCGCGCCCACTGGCCCGGCAAGTTCGTCATCAAGGGCATCCTCGATCCCGAGGACGCGCGCGAGGCCGCCGCTGCCGGCGCCGACGGGATCGTCGTCTCGAACCATGGCGGCCGCCAGCTCGACGGGGTGCTGTCGACGGCGCGGGCCTTGCCGCCGATCGCCGATGCGGTCGGCGACCGGCTGACCGTGCTTGCCGACGGCGGGGTGCGCTCGGGGCTCGACGTGGTGCGGATGCTCGCGCTCGGCGCCAAAGGGGTGCTGCTCGGGCGCGCCTGGGCCTATGCGCTCGGCGCGCAGGGCGGCGCCGGGGTTGCCAAGCTGCTCGAGATTCTCGAAGCGGAGATGCGAATCGCGATGGCGCTGACCGGCGTCACCGACATTGCCAGCATCGACAGCAGGATTCTTGCCGAATGAACGACGAGACGATCGACCGTGCCGGCCTCAAGGTCGCAGCGCCGCTGGCGCGGTTCATCGAGCAGCAGGCGCTGCCCGGTACCGGGATCGCGCCCGAATCGTTCTGGGCCGGCTTCGCCGACATCTTCGTCCGCTTCGCGCCGGAAAACCGCGACCTGCTCGCCCGGCGCGACGCGCTCCAGGCGCGGATCGACCAATGGCACAAGGCCCGTGGCGGAGAGGCGCACGATGCCGGCGCCCATCAGGCTTTCCTGCGCGAGATCGGCTATCTCGCCGACGAGCCGGCACCGTTCCAGATCGGCACCCGCAATGTCGACGACGAGGTCGCGCGGCTGGCGGGGCCGCAGCTCGTCGTGCCGGTGCTCAATGCCCGGTTCGTGCTCAATGCCGCCAATGCGCGCTGGGGCAGCCTCTACGACGCGCTCTACGGCACCGATGCCTTGCCGGGCACGGCCCGGCCGGGCGGCTACGATGCCGAGCGCGGCGCGCAGGTGATCGCCCGGGCGAAGGCCTTTCTCGACCAGGCGGTGCCGCTCGACTCCGGCTCCTGGGCGGACCTGACCGGCGCCCCGGCGCTGCGCGATCCGTCGCAGCTCGTCGGTCGGCGCGGCGACGCGCTGCTGCTCCGTCATCACGGTCTCCACATCGAAATCGTCGTCGACCCTAGCCACCCGATCGGGCGCGACGATCCCGCCGGCATCGCCGACATCCTGCTCGAAGCCGCGCTGACCGCGATCGTCGATTTCGAGGATTCGATCGCCGCGGTCGACGCCGAGGACAAGGTGGCGGCCTATGCCAATTGGCTCGGCCTGATGAAGGGCGATCTTGCCGAGACGTTCGAGAAGAACGGCCGGACCATGACCCGGCGGCTCGAACCGGATCGGGACTATCAGACGTCCGAAGGGGACATGCTGACCCTGCCCGGCCGCAGCCTGCTGTTCGTCCGCAATGTCGGCCATCTGATGACCAATCCGGCGGTCCGCCTCGCCGATGGCGCGGAGGCGCCCGAGGGGATATTGGACGGCATCGTCACCAGCCTGATCGCGCTGCACGATCTCAACGGCGCGCGGCGCAACAGCCGCGCCGGCTCGATCTACATCGTCAAGCCGAAGATGCACGGCCCCGACGAGGCGGCCTTCACCAACAGGCTGTTCGACGCGATCGAGGATCTGCTCGGGCTCGAGCGCCACGTGATCAAGGTCGGGGTGATGGACGAGGAGCGCCGCACCTCGGCCAATCTCGCCGCCTGCATCCACGCGGTCAGGGACCGGATCGTGTTCATCAATACCGGCTTCCTCGACCGCACCGGCGACGAGATTCACACCTCGATGCAGGCCGGGCCGATGATCCCCAAAGGCGAGATCAAGACGAGCGGCTGGATCAAGGCCTATGAGGACCGCAACGTCCGCATCGGCCTTGCCTGCGGCCTTTCCGGCCGCGCCCAGATCGGCAAGGGGATGTGGGCGGCGCCCGATCGCATGGCCGACATGCTCGAGCAGAAGATCGGTCACCCGCAAGCCGGTGCCAACACCGCCTGGGTGCCGAGCCCGACCGCCGCCACGCTCCATGCGATGCACTATCATCTGGTCGACGTGTTCGCGGTCCAGGAGCGCCTCAAGGCCGAGCCGGTTCCCGGTCTCGACGCATTGCTCGCGATCCCGCTTGCCGATGGCCGCAACTGGTCGCCCGAGGAGGTCCGGCGCGAGCTCGACAACAACGCCCAGGGCATATTGGGCTATGTCGTGCGCTGGATCGACCAGGGGATCGGCTGCTCCAAGGTCCCCGACCTCAGCGATATCGGGCTGATGGAGGACCGCGCGACCCTGCGCATCTCCTCGCAGCATATGGCGAACTGGCTGATGCACGGCATCTGCAGCGCCGAGGATGTCGATGCCGCGCTGAAGCGGATGGCGGCCAAGGTCGACGCGCAGAATCAGGGCGACCCGCTCTATCGGCCGATGGCGCCCGATTTCGACCGCAGCATCGCCTTCGAAGCCGGCCGTGCCCTGGTATTCGAAGGCGCGGCGCAGCCCAACGGTTACACCGAGCCGCTGCTCCACGCATTTCGGGCGCAGGCCAAGGAGGCGCAAGGATGAGCGACGTCCTGATCGTCGGCGCCGGCCATGGCGGCGCGCAGGCGGCGATCGCGCTGCGCCAGCAGGGCTTTGCCGGATCGGTGACGATCGTCGGCGACGAGCCCGATCCGCCTTATGAGCGCCCGCCTTTGTCCAAGGATTATCTCGCCGACGAGAAGAGCGCCGACCGGCTGCTGATCCGTCCGCTCGATTTCTGGCGCGAGCGCGACGTCGCGCTGGAGCTTGGCCGCCGCGTGGTCGCGATCGACCCGGCGGCGCACCGGGTCACGCTCGAGGACGGGGGAAGCCTGCCCTACGGCAAGCTGATCTGGGCCGGCGGCGGCGCGGCGCGGCGGATCGACTGCCCCGGCCACGATCTGGCGCGAATCCACTCGATCCGCAGCCGCGCCGACGTCGATCGGCTCAAGGCCGAGCTCGACACCACGACCCGGGTCGCGGTGATCGGCGGCGGCTATATCGGCCTCGAGGCCGCGGCGGTGCTGACCAAGTTCGGCAAGAAGGTGATCCTGCTCGAAGCGCTCGACCGGGTGCTGGCGCGGGTGGCGGGCGAGCCGATCTCGCGCTTCTACGAGGCCGAGCATCGCGCCCATGGCGTCGAGCTGCGCACCGGAGTCGCGGTCGAATGCCTCGAGGAAAAGGACGGCGCCGCGGCGGGGGTGCGGCTCGCCGACGGCGAGGCGATCCCCGCCGAGATGGTGATCGTCGCGATCGGCATCCTCCCCGCGGTCGCGCCGCTTCGCGCGGCCGGCGCGCTCGGCAATAATGGGGTCGATGTCGACGAACATTGCCGGACCAGCCTGCCCGACGTCTATGCGATCGGCGACTGCGCCGCCCATGAGAACGGGTTCGCCGGCGGTGCCCGGGTGCGGGTCGAATCGGTCCAGAATGCCAATGACCAGGCGACCACCACCGCCAAGGCGATCATCGGTTCGCCCGAGCCCTATGCGGCGATCCCCTGGTTCTGGTCGAACCAATATGATCTCAAGCTCCAGACCGTCGGCCTGTCGATCGGCCATGACGACCTCGTCATCCGCGGCGATCCGGCGGCGCGCAGCTTCTCGGTGATCTATCTCAAACAGGGCCGGGTGATCGCGCTCGACTGCGTCAACGCGGTCAAGGACTATGTCCAGGGACGCAAGCTGGTGCTCGACGGCGCTTTGATTGAACCGGCCCGCCTCGCCGACGCGGCGGTGCCGCTCAAGGAGCTGCAGGCGTAAGATCAAATGCCGGCGACGCAGCGGCGCGGGAATGCGGTCGGGTGCGTAGCGCCGTCGACCGGCGACGCTCAGGGAGCCGCTCTTCCTTCCAGGCGCGCTTTCACGACGCGGAGCGAGTCTTCGATAAAGGCACCGCCTTGTTCCCTCATCTGGGCGGCGGTCGCGGCGAGCGCTGCCTTCTCCTCCTTCGTCTCGAACGGGAAGCGCATCGTCGAGTAAGCGTGCACGTCGTAGCGCGTGCCCGACGGTGTCGGGACCGCCTGGTAGGTCGCGTGCACCAGCAGCCCCATCATCGAAGGCGCGAGATAGTCGGCGCGCACGCTCAGGCGCATGGCTTCGTCGTCACGCTCGGTGATGCGACAAATGCGCTCGTCTTCCACATCGCCGATCCTGCCCACGATGCGATAGCCGCCGAGCAGGGCGGCGGGATCGTCGGAAAGCGGGGTCACGGCATAGCCCAGGTCCGCGAATTTCCTGCCACGCTCGTAATATTCGATAATGTCGTTCCAGACCCGCCTGGCATCGCAGTCGATCTCGATGCTCACATGATTGACGATCGTGACCGCGACCGTGCCCGTTTCCTGGCTCATCTTGCCGCTCGATGACATCAACCTCGCCTCCAATCCCATCTTCACATGTCGGCGTCATCCAGCCTGCGGAGGCCATTGCAGCCTTCGCTCGGCGCAGCCAGGCCGGATGTCCAGGGTCTGGACCCTAGACTCTTTGTTGTCGCGTTGCTTTTTGCGAATAACCGGTCCCCACTTATTCGCGCAACGCTCTAGGACGCCGGCTTGATCCGCCGGCGCTTCTCCTTGCCCGCGACCTGGCTCTCGATCCGCTGCCGCAAATCGCGCACATTCTGGGACGCCTGCGGTTCGTCTTCGGCCGCGTCGGCACCGCGCAGATGGAGCACCTCGCTGATCTGGCTTTCGCCGGCGCCCGAGCAGACCCCGAGCACGGTGGCCTCCTCGCACCCTTCCCCCGCCACATAAGCGTGGCCCATCTGCGAATCGATATAGATCGATTCGCCGCGTTCGAGCACGACCGGATCGTAAAATTCGGTGTGAACCTCGATCCTGCCGTCGAGCACATAGACATATTCCTCGCCCGCATGGCGGACGAGATCGCCGAACTCCTCGACGGTCTTGGCGCGGACGATGGTGAGGATCGGGAGCATCCGCTTCCGCCGCAGCTCGGGGCAGAGATAATGGTAATCGTAATTGGGCGTGGTGACCTGGATCGCGTGGTCGAGCCGCCCGATCGAGCGCCGCGCGGTGACCGGCACCTCGGCCCCCTCCCCGCTCTCGGCGAACAATTCCGACATGCGCATGCCCAGGCGCTGGCTCAGCTGCTGGAGCTTGTCATAGGTGAGCGTCAGTCGGTCATGCTCGACCTTCGACAGGGTCGAGACCGGAATCCCGCTGCGCTCGCTCATCTCGCGCAATGTCCAGCCGTTGCGCGCGCGCAAGGCGCGAAGCAGCTTGCCGAGCGTCGGCTGACCTGCATTCATTCCCGAACGTCCCATGATAAACTCGTTTGACAATTTTCCGGTTAGGACATTATGTCCCAATCAGGCCGCTCGATCGCAACATTAGCCGGACATGGCGCACGAGGCAAACGCCGCTCACGCCTTGGGAGAGATGCAATGCGCTCATTCAAGTTCCTTGCCGGGGGGATCGTGGCTCTGATCGGCATCGCCACCGCGGCCCGGCAGACCCTGCCGCTGCAGCCACCCGTCACCACCGAGCGAGTCGAAGCGGCGACCCCGCCGCCGCCGACACCGGCCGCCAGCGCGCAACTGACCGCCGAGGACGTCAACGCCTGGCTCGACGGTTTCATGCCTTATGGTCTGGCGTCGGGCGATGTTGCCGGCGCGGTGGTGGTGGTCGTCCGCGACGGCCAGGTGCTCACCCAGCGCGGCTTCGGCTATGCCGACGTCGCGCGGCGCATTCCGATCGATCCGAACCGCACTTTGTTCCGTCCCGGATCGGTCGCCAAATTGTTCACCTGGACCGCGGTGATGCAGCTCGTCGAGCAGGGCCGGCTCGATCTCGACGCCGACGTCAACCGCTATCTCGATTTCCAGATCCCGCCGCGCAACGGCCGGCCGATCACGCTGCGCAACATCATGACCCACACCGCCGGTTTCGAAGAGAATGCCAAATGGGTGATGTCGTACAATCCGGACCGGGCGCAGCCCTATGCAACGCTGCTGCGCGAGAACATGCCCGCGCGCGTCTACGACCCGGGCTCGACGCCGGCTTATTCCAATTATGCCACCTCGCTCGCCGGCTATATCGTCGAGCGGGTCTCGGGCGAGCCGTTCAGCGCTTATATCCAGCGGCATATCTTCGCGCCGCTGGCGATGAATCATTCCTCTTTCGAGCAGCCGCTTCCGCCCCGGCTGCGGCCGCTGATGTCGGCGGGCTATCCGCGCGCCTCGGTCGACCCGAAACCGTTCGAGATCGTCGGGCCGGCTCCGGCGGGCGCATTGTCGTCGACCGGCGCCGACATGGCCCGCTTCATGATCGCCCATCTGAACCAGGGGGCGCTCGGCGATGCGCGCATCCTCCGCCCGGAAACCGCGCAGATGATGCACAACACGCCGCTCACCATCGTTCCGCCGCTCAACCGAATGATGCTCGGCTTCTTCGAGACCAACATCAACAACCGCCAGGTCATCGCCCATCTCGGCGACTCGCTCGCCTTCCATACCTCGCTGCATCTCTTCATGCGCGACAATGTCGGGCTCTACGTCTCGTTCAACAGCCTGGGCCGGGAGGGCGCCGCGGGCGCCCTGCGCAGCGCCCTGTTCCAGGAATTCGCCGACCGCTATTTCCCGGCGCCGCGCGATGCGCGCCGGGTGCCGGCCGCCACTGCCTCCGAGCATGCGCGGATGATGAGCGGCATCTGGCAGAACTCGCGGCGCTCGGTGACCAACTTCCTCGCCATCACCGGATTGCTCGGGCAGGTGAAGGTCGGCCCGAGCGCCGACGGCACGCTCAGCGTTCCGATCGCGCTGGGGCTCAACGGCGCGCCGCGGCAGTGGGTCGAAGTCGCGCCGTTCCTCTGGCAGGACCAGCTCAGCCATGAGCGGCTCGCGGCCCGGGTGGTCGACGGCCGGGTCGTGCGCTGGAGCATCGACGGCATATCGCCGTTCATGGTGTTCGATCGGGTGCCCTGGCATCAGTCCTCGGCCTGGTTGCTGCCCGCACTCTATCTCAGCCTGGCCATCCTGCTGCTGACCGCCTTGCTGTGGCCGATCCGGGCGCTGGTCCGCAGGAGGTTCGGCGCTGCCCTCGCGCTCGAGCGCCGGGAACTGATCGGCTACCGTCTGGCGCGGCTGGCAGCCCTGGCGATCGTGCTGACCCTGATCGGCTGGGCGGTCGTGATCACCGCGATGCTCGGGAGCCTCGACAATGTGACGTCGGCGTTCGATCCGGTGATCTACACGATCCAGATCATCAGCTTCATCACCTTCATCGGCGGCTTCGCCCTGATCCTGTGGGATGCGTGGCTGGTGTGGCGCGGCAAGAGACGCTGGACCGCCAAGGTCTGGAGCCTCGCCCTGGTCTTCGCCGGCTTCATCACCCTGTGGATCGCCTTCTTCTTCAACCTGCTGAGCCTGGGCGCGCACTATTGATGATTCAACGCCGGTTGGAGGTGAGCGCCGAGAAGCATCGGCTGGCGGCACCGTTCCGGATCGCCGGCTATGTGTTCGAGGATGTCGACGCCGTCGTCGCCACGATCACCGACGGCGCGGCGCAGGGGCGCGGCGAGGCGGCGGGGGTCTATTATCTCGGCGACGATCTCGATCATATGCTCGCCGAGATCGAGGACGCCCGGTCGGCGATCGAAGGCGGAACCGGCCGCGACGCCCTGCGCCAGCTGATGCCGCCCGGCGGCGGCCGCAACGCGCTGGATTGCGCCTTGTGGGAGCTTGAGGCGGCGCAGAGCGGCGAGCCCGCCTGGCGGCTCGCCGGGATCGATGCGCCCCGGCCGCTGGTCACGACCTTCACCCTGGGTGCCGAGGATCCCGAAGTGATGGCCGGCGCCGCGCGCGCTTATGCCGCGGCGCGCGCGATCAAGCTCAAGCTGACCGGCGAGCTCGCGCTCGATCTGGCGCGGGTCGCGGCGGTGCGCGCGGCGCGGCCCGACGTGTGGCTCGGCGTCGACGCCAATCAGGGGTATCGGCGGGACGGACTCGAACGGCTCGTCGCGGCGCTGCTCGGGCAGAAGGTCTCCCTGCTCGAGCAGCCGCTGGCGCGCGGCGACGAAGCCGCGCTCGACGGCTATCGCTCGCCGATCCCGATCGCCGCCGACGAGAGCGCGCTGGGCTTCGCCGATCTCGCCGGGCTGGTCGGCCGGTTCGACGTCGTCAACATCAAGCTCGACAAATGCGGCGGCCTCACCGAGGCGCTGGCGATGGCCGGCGAAGCGCGCCGGCTCGGCCTCGGCGTGATGGTCGGCAACATGGTCGGCACCAGCCTGGCCATGGCGCCGGCCTATATCCTCGGCCAGCTTTGCGATTATGTCGATCTCGACGGCCCGACCTTCCTCGTCGAGGACCGACTCCCGGGAATCGTCTATCGCGGCGGCGAGATCGTCTGCGGCGAGGAGGTCTGGGGCGGATCGGGGCGACTCGCCGCGTGACCGCCGCAACGCCGGCGCAGGCCCCGAGCTGGTTCGGTCAGCCGCGCGGGCTGACCATCCTGTTCCTCACCAACATGTGGGAGACCTTCTCCTATTACGGGATGCGTGCGCTGCTGGTCTATTACATGACGCGCACGCTGCTGATCGGGCAGGAAAATTCGTCGATCATCTACGGCTTCTACACCGCCTTCGCTTATTTCACGCCGATCATCGGCGGCACGATCGCCGACCGCTGGCTCGGCAAGCGCCGGGCGGTGATCATCGGCGCGAGCACCATGGCGCTCGGCCACTTCCTGATGGCGTTCGAGCCGGCCTTCTATGTCGCGCTCGCCACCATCGCGCTCGGCAACGGCCTGTTCCTGCCGACGCTGCCGAGCCAGATCAACGATCTCTACCAGGCCGACGATCCGCGCCGGCCGTGGGCCTATAATGTCTATTATGTCGGGGTGAATGTCGGCGGCTTCCTCGCGCCATTGATCTGCGGCACGCTCGGCGAGTTTTACGGCTGGCACTGGGGTTTCGGTGCGGCCGGAATCGGCATGCTTGCCGGCCTCGTCATCTATCTCGCCGGCGGCAAATATCTGCCGCCCGAGACCGGCCGGCCCCAGGGGGCGGCCGAACCCGCGCGGGCCGCCGGCAACCGTGACACCTATCTGCTGCTGTTCGGAGTGATGCTCGCGGTGACCGTGTTCCGCGGTGCTTATGAGCAGGTCGGCAATACGGTGGCGCTCTGGGCCGAGAGCGGCGTCGACCGCGCCGCCGCCGGCTTCACCATTCCAATGACCTGGTTCCAGTCGCTCAATCCGTTGCTCGTGATCGCGATGACGCCGTTCCTGCTCGCTTACTGGCGCCGCCAGTCCGCGGCCGGGCGCGAGCGTTCGCCGCTGCAGAAGATGGCCGTCGGCGCGCTCATCGTCGCCGCCGCCTATCTGCTGCTCGCTTCGGTCTCGGCGGCGGCCGGCGGCGCGCTGTCGAGCTGGATCTGGCTGGTGGCCTTCTTCGTCATCCTGACGCTTGGCGAACTCTATATCCTGCCCAACGGGCTCGGCCTGTTCGCGCGGCTGGCGCCGCCGCGCTTTGGCGCGACCACCGTCGCCGCCTGGTATTTCGCGATCTTTACCGGCAGCCTGACCGCCGGCTTGGTCGGCAGCCTGTGGAGCAGCCTGAGCCACGCTTTGTTCTTCGGCCTGCTCGCGCTGATCGCCACCGTTTCGGCGCTGATCCTGCTGGCGCTCGACCGGCCGGCGCGGCGGGTGATCGCCAGCCGTTTTCCGCCCGCAACCTCGCCTGCAACCGAGCCTCAACCGGTCGTGACGCGCAATTGACATTTTTCCGATCAGGACGTTATTGTCCTATTTAGACTGATACGCCGCCTTTTGGAGACGATATGGATTCGCGCCGCTCCAGCCGTCGTCAAATGCTGCAGGGCGCGCTGGCGCTGGGCGCGATCGGCTTCCCGATGGTCAATATCGGCCGCTACGCCGTCGCCCACGCGCAGGAACGAAATTATTCCGCGCGGGCGGTGGCGCTGGTCGAGCGGGCGCTGGTGATCGACATGCTCGCCATCCCCCGGATCGACTTCCGGCCGGAGGCGTATAGCGAGCCGCTTACGCCGGCGGAGGTGGCGAACTTCCGCGCCTCCGGGATCAACGCGATCCACAATTCGGTCGGGGTCGGCTCGCGCGACGATGCCCTCACCTTCCTCGCCGCGCAGCAGGGCTTTGCCGGCCGTCAGCCCGACCTGTTCATGCTGATCGACAAGGCCGAGGATCTCGACCGCGCCAAGAGCGGCCGCCGGATCGGAATGATCATGGGGCTGCAGAACGCGGCGCAGTTCAACGCGCCGGCCGACGTCGCCTTCTTCTACGGGCTCGGGCTGCGCTGCGCCCAGCTCACCTACAACAACCAGAATCTGATCGGATCGGGCAGCACCGACCGGATCGACGGCGGCGTCAGCACGTTCGGCGCCGAGATCATCCAGGCAATGAACGCGGCGGGCATGCTGATCGACGTCTCGCACAGCGGCGACCGGACGACGCTCGACGCGATCGCTTTGTCGACCAAGCCGATCGCGATCACCCATTCCAATTGCCGCGCGATCAACAACCATCCGCGCAACAAGACCGACGAGGCGATCCGCGCGCTCGCCGCGAAGGGCGGCGTCATGGGCATTACCGGCGTCCGTAATTTCGTCCGCGACCGCGACCCGACCAATGTCGGCCATATCGTCGACCATATCGAGCATGTCGCGCGGCTGGTCGGGATCGAACATGTCGGGATCGGCTCCGATTCCGACCTCAACGGCTATGACGACATGCCGCCCGACCAATATGAGCGGCTCAAGGCGTCCTATGCGGCGAGCTACGCCTTTCGCGAGCGGATCGACACCGACGGCTTCGATCATCCGCGCAAGATTTACGACCTGACCGAGGAGCTGATCCGGCGGCGGCACGGCGATGCCGACATCGCGTTGATCCTCGGCGGCAATTTCAGGCGCCTGCTGGGCGCGATCTGGATGTGACCGCAACGGCGGCGCGCAAACAAGGGAAGAACAAAGGAGGGGACGAATGATGAGGACGTACACGGGAACGCGGCCGCTGCTGGCCGCATCGACGGCATTGGGGGCTTTGAGCATCGCGACCGCGGCGCAGGCGCAGGACCGGACGGCGGGCGCGTCGCCGGACGATCAGATCATCGTCGTTACCGCCGAACGGCGCGAGCAGGCGCTTACCGATGTGCCGCAATCGGTCACGGTCGTCAGCGAGGCAACGCTCGAGCGCCAGCAGGCAACCAGCTTCCTCGACTATGCCGAGTTGATCCCCGGCCTCAGCCTGACTCAGACCAATCCCGGCGAGAGCCGGGTCATCTTGCGCGGCATCAACACCGGATCGGTCGGCTCCACGATCGCCATCTATGTCGACGACACACCGTTCGGCTCCAGCTCCAGCCTTGGCAATGCCGCGATCCTGGCCGGCGATTTCGATCCGTTCGACGTCACCCGGATCGAGGTGGTGCGCGGGCCGCAGGGGACACTCTATGGATCGAACGCGCTGGGCGGAGTGCTGCGGTTCATCACCAACCCACCGCGGCTCGGCGTCTTCGAGGCGCGGGCACAAGGCGGCGTGGAGAATGTCGACGAGGGCGGCTTCGGCTGGTCCGGCAATGCGCTGGTCAACGTGCCGCTCGGCGACGGCGTCGCAGTCCGGGCGAGCGGCTATTATCGACGCAGCCCAGGCTATATCGACGCGACCGGCCGCACCGGCGAAGATATCAACGACGCGGACATTTACGGCGGCCGTGTCTCGGTGCTGTTCGAGCCGACCGAAACGCTGTCGGTCCGGCTGACGGCGATCGCGCAGAACATCCGTGCGGATTCGGCGTCATCCTTCGATGTCAATGTGGCGACGTTAGAACCGGTGGGCGCCAATGGCCGGCGGACGCGGGTGGAGTTCTTCCCCGACGCGAACAATGTCGATTACCGGCTTTATAATGGAACGCTCAACTGGGATTTCGGCTTCGCCACTCTGACGTCGGTCACCAGCTTCGGCCGGCTGGAGCAAGCCCAGCTCACCGACAACACGTTCGGCGTGACGCCGTTGCTGCCGCTGATCGCCTTGCTCTACGGCTCGGCGGTGCCGCTCGGCCTGACCCAAGACGCGGACATCGATCAGGAAAAATTCACTCAGGAAGTCCGGCTGGCGTCCCAGTCTCCGGATAGTTTGGAATGGCTGATCGGCGGCTATTACACGCGCGAAACCGTCAACCTCTTCCAGCAATTCCTGCCGTTCGAACTGCCGACACAGCAATTCCGTCCGCGGGCTCTGCTCGGTCGCCCCGAGTTCCTCACCGCCGCGCTCGATTCGATCTACAAGGAATATGCGGGCTTCGCCAATGTGACTTGGCATATCACGCCACGATGGGACGTGTCGGCGGGGGGCCGCTACAGCCATAACGAACAAAATTCCGTACAGATCACGGACGGCGGGTTTCAGGTATTGCAGGGCTTGCCTGCGCCGCTCCAAATCTCGGGGCAGTCATCGGAAAGCGTGTTCACCTGGTCGCTCTCGACCCGATTCGAAGTGAGCGATCAGACGTCCTTCTACGCGCGGGTCGCCAAGGGATACCGCCCGGGCGGTCCGAACGTCGTACCGCCCGGCGCCGGCCCTGATTTCCCGGCCCAGTTCTCGGCCGACACTCTGATCAGTTACGAGCTCGGCGTGCGGGCTCAGACCGTCGACCGGTCATTCGCGATCGACGCTTCCATCTATTATCTCGACTGGAACGACATTCTGATCTTCGGATCGTTCCCGAGCGCAATCGGCCCGGTCGGCGCCAACGACAATGGCGGCGGGGCGCGGAGTTACGGCGCGGAAGTATCGGCGACGCTGCGGCCCATTCGCGGTCTCACCGTGCAGCTGAACGGCGCGTACAACAACGCTAAGCTGACCGACGACACGCCGTTGGTGACTGGCGGCCTCGACGGTGACGAGCTTCCCTACTCGCCCGAGCTCACCGCCAACGCGAGCGTGGACTATCAATGGGAGCTCGCCGGTGGCGCGACGGCATTCGTCGGCGGAGACGTTCGCCTGGTCGGCGAACAGGCGGGCGACTTCAGCGCCGCCTATCGCCTTACTTTCGGACGGCAGCTCGAAATTCCCTCTTATGAGGTCGTCGATCTTCGGGCGGGCGTCGCTTTCCGGAATTTCACGGTGACTGCTTATGCCCGTAACATTGCCGATTCCGGAGGGTTCGTCGCCCTTGGTGGGTTTGGCGCGCGCCCCGGCGGTTTGGCGGGGACAGTGATCCGACCGCGGACGATCGGGCTTACCGTCGGGGCCGATTTCTGACAGCGTGGCGCGGGAGCTGGCGTCCCGCGCACCCTGTCCTCCACCAGGAAAGTGAAATCTGTTGCACGACCGCATCAAGATGCAGCCCGTAGCGACGCCGGCCACGGCTGGTGACGGGCAGGAAGACGGACAACTCGATCTTCCAACGCCCTATCTGCTGTTCCTCGGCGACGTGACCGAGCCGGGCTATGCCAAGACCGCGTTCGGGCTGCGCGACTGGGCGACCGACAAATGCGTCGGGGAATTGGCGCTTCCCGAGGCGACGGTGTCCACCGGCTTGCCCCGCCTCTCGCCGGCCGAAGCCGCCGCGCAGGGCGCGCGGTCGGTGGTCATCGGCATCGCCAATTCGGGCGGAATGATCGGCGCCAGCTGGATCCCGGCTCTGCTCGAATCGCTCGACGCCGGACTCGACATCGTCAGCGGCATGCACACGCGCCTGGGCGATCATCCAATACTGCGCGAGAGTGCGGAAAGGCTCGGACGCCGGCTGATCGACGTCCGCGTTCCGCCGCCCGGAATTCCCATCGCCACCGGCCGCAAGCGCAGCGGCAAGCGACTGCTGACGGTCGGCACCGATTGCGCGCTGGGCAAGAAATATACCGCGCTGGCGATTGCGGGCGGCTTGCGCGAGCGCGGGATCGACGCCGACTTCCGCGCGACCGGGCAGACCGGGATCATGATCGCAGGGAGCGGCATCCCGATGGACGCGGTGGTCGCGGATTTCGCGGCCGGCGCCGCCGAGATCCTGAGCCCCGACGCGGCCGGCGACCATTGGGACGTGATCGAGGGACAGGGATCCTTGTTTCACCCGGCTTATGCCGGGGTCTCGCTCGCCTTGCTCCACGGCAGCCAGCCCGACGTCGTAATCGTCTGCCACGACGCCGCGCGCACCGAGATACTCGGCCACCCCGGCTATCAGCTGCCGTCGGTCGAGGCGGTCATCGAACTGAACCTCGAGCTCGGCGCGCGCACCAATCCCGCGATCCGCTGCGGCGGGGTGACGATCAACGCCTCGGCCCTCGCCGCGGACGCCGCCGCCGCATTGCTCGACCGCGAGGCCGACCGGCTCGGCCTGCCGGTCGCCGATCCGGTACGCGGCGGGGCGCGGTTCGGGCAGCTGCTCGACCGCTGCATCGGCTGATGGCGGACGAGGCGCAGCCGGCGCCGAGCTTCTTCCAGCGCTTCCTGCTGCCCGGCTTGGCGTTCAAGGCGGTGGTGATCGGCGGCGGCTACGCCACCGGCCGCGAGCTCGCCGAATTCTTCCTGCCGAGCGGGCCGTGGGGCGGGCTCGCCGCGATGGTGCTGGCGATGCTCCTGTTCAGCCTGGTCTGCATCGCCACCTTCCTGTTCGCGCGCGCGACCGGCGCGCGCGACTATCAGAGCTTCTTCAAGGGGCTGCTCGGCCCCGGCTGGCTGCTGTTCGAGGCGGTCTATATCCTGTTCGTCGTCCTGATCCTCGCCGTCTATGGCGCGGCCGCGGGCGCGATCGGCGAGGCAATATTCGGCCTGCCCACCATCGTCGGTACGCTGACGCTGGGCGCCACGATCATCCTGTTCGTCACCTTCGGCAACAAATCGGTCGAGCGGCTCTTCGAATATGTCTCCTATCTGCTCTACGGGGTCTACGCGCTGTTCATCCTGTTCGCGCTGACCCGGTTCGGCGACCGGATCGCGGCCGGCTTCGCGCTCGACGCACCGGCCGAAGGCTGGGCGCTCGGCGGCGTCACTTATGCCAGCTACAACATCATCGGCGCGGTCGTGATCCTGCCCGTCCTCCGCCATCTGACGAGCAATCGCGACGCGGTGATCGCGGGGGCGATCGCCGGGCCGTTCGCGATGCTCCCCGCCCTGCTGTTCTTTGCCGCGATGATCGCCTTCTATCCGGAGGTCGCGGACGCGACGCTGCCCTCCGACTTCCTGCTGCAGCGGATGAACCTGCCGCTGTTCCACCTCATGTTCCAAGCGATGATCTTCTCGGCCTTGCTCGAAAGCGGCGCAAGCTCGGTCCATGCGATCAACGAGCGGATCGACAAGGCCTGGCAGCGCCGGAGCGGCGCGCCGCTGAGCCGCCATGCGCGGCTGATCATCGCCGCCCTGCTGCTCGTCGGCTGCATGCTGCTCGCCGGGCGCTTCGGCCTGGTCGCCCTGATCGCCAACGGCTACCGCGCGCTCGCCTACATCATGCTCGTCGTCTTCGTGCTGCCGCTGCTCACGATCGGGACGATCCGGATTCTCAAATCAGCCAGGACCCCCGGGAGATCATCATGAGGCATCGCCGGCCTAACCTGCTCCTCTGCTTCGCGCTGTTGCTGCTGCCGATCGCCGCGCAGGCCGAGCCGCCGGCGAATTTCGCGCAAAGGGTCGACGGCCTGCTCCGCACGCTCGGCGTGCCCGGCGCGACCGTCGCGATCGTCGAGGACGGCCGGACGACGATGGCGCGCGGCTTCGGAGTCACCGATCTCAGCGCGCCGCGGCGGGTCGATGCCGACACCATCTTCGCCACCGGATCGACCGGCAAGGCCTTCACCACCGCGGCGCTCGCGATCCTCGTCGACCAGGGGCGGATCCGGTGGGACGATCCGGTCATCGACCATCTTCCCTATTTCCGAATGTACGATCCGTGGGTGACGCGCGAAATGACGGTCCGCGACCTGCTCGTCCATCGCAGCGGACTCGGGCTCGGCGCCGGCGATCTCCTGTTCGTCCCGCGCAGCAATCTCTCACGCGAGGAAACCGTGCGCCGCATCCGCCACATCCGGCCGGCGACCAGCTTCCGCAGCGCTTATGCCTATGACAACATTCTCTACATGGTCGCCGGCCAGCTGATCGAGGAAGTGACCGGCCAGACCTGGGAGGACTTCGTCCGCCAGAACATCTTTCGCCGGCTCGGCATGAACCATTCCACGGTCGACGACCGCGGACGGCTGGCCGAGCGCAATCGCGCCCGCCCGCACGCGCGCCTGAACGGCGCCATTCGGGGGCTCGGCGACCAGGTGCCGCTCGATCAGACCGCCGATATCGCCGCCAATGCCGCGCCGGCCGGCGGACTTTCGATCAGCGCCACCGACATGACCCGCTGGCTCAACGTCCAGCTCGCACGCGGGCAGATCCCCGGCAGCGACCGCCGGCTGTTCAGCGAGGCGCAGTCCCGCGAGATGTGGACTCCGGTGGTGCTCCAGCCGATCAGCCCGCAGCCGGAACCGTTTCGCGCGACCCAGCCAATGTTCTCCACTTACGCCCTGGGCTGGACCGTGCAGGATTATCGCGGCGCGCGGATCGTCTGGCACGGCGGCGCCGTGTTCGGCTCGCTCGCCGCGGTGGTGCTGATCCCGGAGCGCAACATCGGCTTCTACATCGCCGTCAACAGCGAAGAGGGCCAGATGGTGCGCGGGCTGATGTACGAGCTGCTCGACCATTATCTCGGCCTGCCGCGGAATGACTGGCCGGAAAAGCTGCATGCCTTCCGCCAGCAGCGCGCGGCGGCCGCGGTGGCGTCGCTGCAGGCACCCGCAGCGCAACCGGCGCGGGTCGGGCCGTCGCTGCCGCTCGCCCGCTACGCCGGCCGCTACAGCGATCCCTGGTTCGGCACGATCACGATCAGCGAGGCCGACGGCCGGCTCCAGGTCGCGTTCCCGCATTGGCCGGGGCTGACCGCGACCCTCGAGCACTGGCAGTATGAGACGTTTCGGACCCGCTTCAACGATCCCGGCATGGAGCCCGCTTACGTCACCTTCCAGCTCGACGCGACCGGGCGGGTCGACCGGATCACGATGCGGGCTGTGTCGCCGCTGGCCGACTTCAGCTTCGACTATCAGGATCTGCTGTTCACCCCGACAGCACCGGCGCGATGAAGCGTCTCCTCGCCTTGCTCGCCGGGCTGGGCCTGGCGGCCGCGGCGCACGCCGCCGACTATGACATCGTCATTCGCGGCGGCCGGGTGCTCGACGGCGCCGGCAATCCCTGGGTGCGGGCCGACGTCGCGGTCAGGGACGGCCGCATCGCCCGGGTCGGCACGATCGCCGGGCGCGGCACCCGCGAGATCGACGCGGGGGGCCGCTACGTGTCGCCCGGCTTCATCGACATGATGGACCAGTCCGGTCAGATCCTGCTCGAGAACGGCGCCGCCGAGAACAAGCTGCGAATGGGCGTCACCACCGTCATCGCCGGTGAGGGCGGAACGCCGGTGCCGGCAGCGGAGATCGCCGGCTATTTCCAGCGGCTCGAGCGCCAGGGCATCGCGGTCAATTTCGGCACTTATTATTCGGCCGCCCAGGCACGGGTGCGGGTGATGGGCGACGGCGACGGCCGCCCGACGCCGGCGCAGCTCGCGGCGATGGAGCGCGAGGTCGAGGCCGCGATGCGCGCCGGCGCCTTCGGCATATCCAGCGCGCTGATCTATCCGCCGGACAGCTTCCAGACCACCGAGGACCTGATCGCGCTGGCGCGGGTCGCGGCGCGCTGCCACGGCTTCTACGCCACCCATATGCGCGACGAGAGCGCACGCCTGGTCGAGGCGATCGAAGAGGCCGCCCGGATCGGCGAGGAAGGCGGGGTCAAGGTCGAGATCTTCCACCTCAAGGCCGCTTATGCACCGGGCTGGGGGGAGATGATGCCGCAGGCGGTAGCCGCGATCGACGCCGCCCGCGCGCGCGGCGTCGACATCGCCGCCGATCTCTATCCCTATCGCGCCGGCGGCACCGGGCTTGACGTCACGGTGCCGAACTGGGTGTGGGCGGACGGCGCCGCGGCCGGCCTCGCGCGGCTGCGCGATCCCGCGGTGCGCGCGCGAATGAAGCGCGAGCTCGCCGCCGGGCCGCTGCCCGGCTGGACCAACCTGGTCCATGCCGCCGGCGGCTGGCGCAACGTCGTCCTCGCCAACTCGTTCACCACCGAATATGCCCGTTTCCACGGCCGCAATTTCGAGGAGATCGGCCAGGCGCTGAACCGCGATCCCGCCGACATCGCCTGGGACATCATCATTGCCGCCCAGCCGAACCGGCCGATGGCGCTCTATTTCATGATGAGCGAGGACGACATCGCGCTCGCCATGCGCCAGCCCTGGACCAGCATCGGCAGCGACGCCGCCGCTTCGGCGCGGTTCGGCGAAGTCGACGCGCTCGGCCTGCCGCACCCCCGCGCCTACGGCACTTTTCCGCGGATCATCGCCGAATATGTCCGGCGCCAGGGCGTGCTCTCGCTGCCCGAGGCGATCCGCAAGATGAGCGGCTGGCCGGCCCAGCGCATGGGCCTGTCCGACCGCGGCCTGATCCGCGAGGGGATGCGCGCCGACATCGTCCTGTTCGATTTCGACCGGGTCAATGACATCGCCGACTGGGAGCACCCGACCGCGGCGCCGACCGGGATCGACCTGGTCGTCGTCAACGGCCAGGTCGCGCTTGACGAAAACGGCCAGACCGCGGCGCGCGCCGGCCAGGTGCTGCGCCACACCTGCCCCGTGCCGGGCGCACCGTAGGGCGGCAGCGCCCGATCACGACGCGCGGCGGACGATCTGGGCCGCAAGCGAACGCAATCGGGCGCGAAGCGGGGCGGGCTCGATCACCTCGACCTCCGGGCCGATCGCGAGCAGCGCCAGCGCGGCCTGGTCCACGGTCTCGATCGGCAGGGAAAGGCGCGACCAGCCGTCGGCCACTTCCGGCTGCGCCGCGGCGACCGCGGCCGCGGCATAAGCGCCGAGCTCGGCCAATCGTTTGAGGCCGATCGGCGATGCGCGCAATGCCACGGCATGGGGGCGCAGCCCGGCCTCGAAGCGCGCGAGCTCCGCGGCCCAATAAGCCGGCAGATCGAAGCCGGCCGGGCGCTCGAAACGCTGCTGCCGGACCTCATGGCTGAGAATGTTCGCGACCTTGAAGATGCGGATCTTCCCGGCGCCGCGGCCGACCGCGTACCAGGCCCCGGCCTTGAGCACGAGACCGAGCGGCTCGACCAGCCAATCCCGGATTCCGGTCCAGCTTTCATAGCGCATCGCCACCAGCCGCTGATCGAGCATCGCGCGGGCGATCGCCGGCAGATGCGCGACCGGCTGATCGGCGCGGTACCAGTCGACCGGGTCGAGATGAAAGCGCGCCGCGATCCGCCCCGCTTCCTCGCTCCCGGTCGAGGGCAGCGACGCCAGCAGCTTGCCCCGCGCCCGCGCCGCCGCGGCGCCGAGCCCGAGCGCCACTGCCGGCCCCGGCATGCCGATCATCAGCATCGCCTCGGTCTCGTCGGCGGCGAGCCCGGTGAGGCGGGTGCGGTAGCCGTCGAGCAGTTGGAAGCCGCCGCCCGGGCCGCGGTCGCCATAAACCGGCACCCCGGCCGCGCTGAGCGCGTCGATATCGCGGTAGATGGTGCGGACCGAGACCTCGAATTCCTTCGCCAGGGTTTCGGCGGTCAGCCGGACCCGCAGCTGAAGCAGGATCAGGATCGAGAGAAGCCGGCTCGCGCGCATGAAATTCGCTCCGCCAATATCCTGCCGAAAACTGTCAGTTATTGCCGGCTATATACAAGCTCATGGCGGGCACAAATTTTCGGGAGGGATGAAGGCATGACCAAGGATCAATCCGCGATCGGCCGCAGGGCGGTGCTCAGGTCCGCCGCGGCGCTGGCGGTCGGCAGCAGTCTGCTCGAAACGCCGGGCGCGGCGGCGAGCGCGCCGCAATTGACCAGCAATCCAGGCGATTTCGAATTCCTCGCCGGCGAATGGCGGATCCACCATCGCCAGCGCCAGCAGAACGGCGAATGGCAGGACTATGACGGCGAGGCGACGGTGCATTCGCTGCTCGCCGGGGTCGCCAGTATCGAGGAGCTGCGCGTTCCTTCGCGCAACTTCAGCGGGATGGGCGTCCGCCTGCTCGACGTGGCCGGCCGGCGCTGGGCCGATTATTGGGTCAGCAGCCGCACCGGCATCCTGTCGCCGCCGCCGATGTGGGGCGGCTTCGCCAACGGCGCCGGCATCTTCACCGCACAGGACAATGAGGACGGCCGTCCGGTCGTCTATCGCGGCGTGTGGGACCGGATCACGCCGACCTCGTGCCGCTGGCGCCAGGGCGTTTCGCGCGACGCCGGCCAGAGCTGGGACGAGAGCTGGTTCATGGACTGGCGCCGGGCGTGAGCCGCCCAGCCATCGAGTCCGAATATCGGCACTATCCCAAGCGCGCGTCCTTTGTCGGGATGGTCGCGGACATCCGGGCCGAGCTGAAATTCTATCATATCGAACAGTCCGGTGCGCCGATTCCCACGGCAATCTCCAGCGACGCCCTGGCATTCGTGGCCGAAACCGCTGTGGCCGGCAGCGACGATACCGGCTTTGTCATCCTCCATCGCTGCGGCGCCGACTTCTACTTCCTGCTGGTCTCGGCGTGGCGCGGGTCGAACGAATTGTGGGAGGCGGTCCATTACCGCCAAGGCGCGATGACGACGTTCGCGCCGTTCGCGCCCGCTTATGTCGAAGCCGGCGCGCCGCGGCCGACCTTCTGCCTCTGGGAGCTTGGCGTCGTGGCGCATGAGGCCGCGGCCTGGGCCCGGCTGCTCGCCGCACCGCGCGGCGAGGATGAACGGGTACGCTGGCGCGCCACCACCTTTAGCGGACTGGTGTAGCCGGCTGCATCGCTGCCGAAGCACTATCGATTCTCATCGCGTCGAGATCACCCGACCAGGCGAGCTTGCCGCGCAACCGACGAATGCCTCGTTGCCTGCCCAACCGCAGGGTCTGCAAGCCGAACGCCACGGTCCCGCGCTTCGTCCTGAGGCCGGTGACACGCATCGCTTCGGCCAGGAGACGGTCGTCGATCACAATGTTGATCCGCATGATGTGTATCCCCTTGAAAGATGATGGTTATAGGACCGAGGCGCAAGCAGCATGGATGCGGCGAGTCAGCGAAGCCAGTTGGCGAGCTTCAAGCCCTTCACTCTCCCGAACTCTCGCTTGTCGTCGGTAACCAGCGTCCGGTCGAGCGCGAGCGCCTGCGCCGCGATCAGCATGTCGTTGCCGCCGATCGGTGTACCTGCTCGTTCGAGCGCGGCGCGCAGAGCACCATAGACGCGCTCCGCAGGCTGCTCCCAGGACAGGATGGTGATCGCGCCAAGCACGGCGTCGAGCTGGGCGGTCAGACGCTTCGACCCCTTTCTCTCGGCGCCGAACCGCAATTCCGCGGCGACGAGGATGCTGGTGGCCACAGCGTCCTCCCCGACCTTACCGATCATGGACGCGACACGTCCGGCCGGATTGCGTATGAGATCGGAAACGATGTTGGTGTCGAGCAGATACATTAGGGTCCAAACTCAATCAGGAGATGAGCCGTGATCGAGTTTGGACCCTAAAGGTCGACGGACTCGGCCAGCGGATCGCCGATGTCGCCGAAATCGTCGTTCAGGGGCGCGAGCGTTGCCAGCACCGCAAGCAATGAGCGCGGCGGCGCCGGCTCGATAACCAGCCGGCCATTTTCGCGGCGGATGATCGCCTCGTCGCCCGGCAATTCGAACTCCCGCGGAATGCGCACTGCCTGGCTGCGGCCGTTCTTGAACAATTTGACGTGACGTTCTGCGTTCATGGCAAACTCCGATCTGGCATATACCATAGCATATGTTTGATCGAAAGACGCGCCATAGTTTTTCGTCGATCGAGAAACTGGCGGGAAACCTGCCTCCCGCCAGGAAGGCCGGGCTCCCGCGCGCCGGCGCCGACCCGATCCGTTGAAGAATAGGCGATCAAAGCGTCCAGCGGCGCAGCTGCTTGGGCAGCCGGTGGCCGTAGAGATTCTTGGGGTCGGCGAGCAGCCCGTCCGGGTTGAGCAAGGCCGCGATCCGGTCTTCGGCCAGCGCTTCATAGGCGTCGTGCGGCACCGCGACGACGACGAGGTCGTAGCTCTTGCTCAGAGCGTCCGAATCGAGCTCGAGCCCATATTCGGCCCGGGCTTCCTCCGGATCGACCAGCGGATCGTGGACCGAGATCCGGTGGCCATGGTCGCGGAGCCGTTCGATCAGGTCGAGCACCCGGCTGTTGCGCAGGTCGGGGACATTCTCCTTGAAGGCCAGGCCGAGCACGAGCGCGGTCCCCGGCGTCTCGCAGCGGGCATGGATCTGGTCGGCGATCCAATGCCCCATGCCGTCATTGATCGAGCGTCCGGCGAGGATGACGGCGGGCGACAGGCCGAGCTGCTCGGCGCGGTGGCTGAGATAATAAGGATCGACCCCGATACAGTGCCCGCCGACCAGGCCGGGCTGGAATTTGAGGAAGTTCCATTTGGTTCCGGCGGCGGCGAGCACGTCCCAGATCGACAGGTCCAGCCGGGCGAAGATCTGGGTGACCTCGTTGATGAAGGCGATGTTGATGTCGCGCTGGGCGTTCTCGATGACCTTGGCCGCTTCCGCCGCCTTGATCGACTTGGCGCGAAACACACCGCCCTTGGTGACCTTGCCGTAGATTTCGACGAGCCGGCCGAGCACCTCGCCGCTCTCGCCGGCAACGACCTTGGTGATCCGGTCGATGCGATGCTCGCGATCGCCCGGATTGATCCGCTCCGGCGAGTAGCCGAGGAAGAAGTCCCGGCCGCGGACGAGGCCGGATCCCTCCTCGAGCAGGGGCCCGCAAATCTCTTCGGTCACGCCCGGATAGACGGTGCTTTCGTAAACGACGATCGGCTTCTCCGCGGCCGAGAGCAGCTTGGCCACGGTCGCGGTCGCCGCGCGCAGCGGCCCGAGATCGGGCTGGTTGCGATCGTCGACCGGCGTCGGGACGGTGACGATATAGAGCCCGGCGCCGCGGCACTCCTCGGTGCGATCGGTCACGGTCAGCGACGACGCCGCGAGCTGCATGGCATCGACCTCGTTGGTCCGGTCATGGCCGCGCCGCAATTCGGCGATCCGCGCGCCGTCAATGTCGAACCCGGTGACCCGGAAGGTACGCGCCAGCGCCACGGCCAGCGGCAGCCCGACATAGCCGAGACCGACAACAACGATATGCTGGATTGGGGGAGTCATCGAATGAGGCGATCCTTGCCGGCGGAAGTCCCGCACCGCTCATAATCGGAGAATCCCTTCTTTGGTGTGAAATTCGCACCGGCTGGCGGACGGCGGCTCAACCGGAGATCAGCAGGGCGCGGTTGAGGTCCCGAATATGCTGGAGGAACGAGCGGGGCTTTTTCATCAGCCGCCGCGGCTGATCCACCCTCAGGCCCGCGCTCGCGGCAAGCTCGGCGACGAAATGGACGCAATTGCGCCGGCTGAGGCTGTAGGACGGCTGCGACCGGTTCCGCCAGCGCTCGACAGTGGCGATGACTGCGCGATAGCGGGTGTCGTCGAGCGTGATCGAGAATTGGCGATCGCTGCGCGCGATATTCGCTTCGTCCTCGTCGATCACTTCGCCCTCGACCGAGCCGAACAGGATCCCGGGACTGATCGAGCGCGCGGTGAAGCCGTAGCTGGCATTCACCGCCTCGCCGGTGCCGTCGACCGTTCCCCGCAGGCGGACGAAAGCGTGCGGGAAGTTGCTGCCGCCCAGCTCCCGCGAATAGAAAGCGATCTCGACGCTGGCCGCCGCGGGACTCGCGACCGCGCAGCAGACGAGCAGCGCCAGCAGGAAATGAGCGAGGCGGGCCGGCACATGATCTCCCCAAATACGGCAGCGGGTCCGCCAGTGGCAGCATGATCCACTGGCAAAGACAATAAGAGTCATTCGGGTCCGGCGTTCAGCGCGGCGACCGCCGCCGCCCAGCGGCGCGCGCGCTCCCCGGCGCCCGGATGGGTCGCGAACAGGCGCAGTCCCCGAGGCTGGCGCTCCAGGCGCTGCCAGAGCGCAATGCCGGCGGCAGGATCGAAACCGGCGGCGGCGACCAGCCGGGCGGCGAGCCGATCGGCGTCTTCTTCCATCTGCCGCAGCATCGCCGCGTTGCGGCCGAGCCGGCGGAGAAAGCCGCGCGGCACGCCGGCCTGCCGCAGCGCCGCGGCATGGCCCAGCACATTGTGGGCCAGCTCGTGCGCCAGCACGATCGCGAGCTCGTCATCGCTGTCCACGAAGGCGAGCAGCCGCGAGGTGACGACCACCGTCTCACCATCGGAGAAGGCGTTGAGCTGGGTCGAATTGGCGAGGCGCGCGCGGATCGGGCAGCCGGGCTCGGCCTGGAGCTCGAGCTCGACATCAGCGTCCGCCCGCAGGATCCGCAATCGAACCGGCCCCGTGCCGAGATGTCGATCGAGCAGCGCCTCGCTCTGCGCAATGCGCCGGCGCCGGTCCTCGAGGCGCCGCTCCGCGGCGATCGCCGTCGGCGGATCGAAGGCTTCGCCATCGACCGACAGCAGCACGTCGCCGGCACGCAGGCCGGCGCGCGCGGCGGGCTGCCCGGAGCGATGGCGACGATTCCCGGCCCGCGCTCCAGCGCGAACCCACCGGCGACGACGGCGCGGTCGCCCGGCGCATATTGCGCGAGATGATGGAGCGCGAGCCCGCTCTGCGGAACCGTGCGGGGGCAGAGCGCGCGGCCGCCGGTCGCCAGCCGCCAGGCAAGCCCGGCGACCCGATAGTCGCCGGCCCGCAAGCCGCTTCCAGGCGCTTCCGGCGTCACCATTTGCGCCGGCGCGGCGGCGGCAAGCAGCGAGCCGAGCATCGCCGAGAACAGGGCCCGGACCCATAGCAGCCTGAGGATTTGGAGCGGCGTCATGAGCGAGCGAAAGGAAAGGCGTTGCAACGATCCGCGCTGCTTCGCCTTATCCGCGGACCATGTCTTCGATGCCGACGATGAGGCAGTGGAAAATCTTGCTCTCCATGACTGAAACTTCACCCGACACGAACCCGTACAATAAAGCGACAGTCTTAGCGGCTTTGCGCTCGGGACCCTAGTAGCTTTGGTCCCGAGGCCATGTTAACGTCCGGGCCGGGCCGACTCCGGCCCACGTGGCTAATCGTTTCGCTGCCGGTCACGCTGGCTTCCTTCGGGTTTCAGATGGGAGGACGTGAGATGTTCAAGCTTTCTTTGGGTCTGGCCCTGGGATCGGCGCTGATGCTCGCCGGCTGCGGCGGCTATCGCTACCGGGTGCTCGCCGACGGCCAGCCGGTCCCGAACAATGTGCTTCGCGACGCCTCGGCGCCCGGCGCCGAGCTGCGCGGCGCTGTGGTCCAGGTCGCCAGCCTCGACGGCAGCCAGACCAATGAGATTCATTTCCGCGCTGACGGCAGCGCCGTACTTGTAATCGCAAATGGACGCCGCGCGATCGACGGCCGATGGTTCGTCCGCGACGACAGACTCTGTCTCGATTGGCCGCCGCGCGGCCCCGAATGCTGGCCCTATCGAACCGCGCTCCAGGTTGGCCAGACCGTCGACCTGACGAGTGATCGTAACCAGACGGTACGGGTCACGCTGGTTTCGAATGCGGGGCTCGCTCCGACAACCAATTAGGATAGGCAATTAGGATCGCGGGGCAGCCGCCGCCGCGCACATGCCTGGTGCTGCAATCCGTTCGGCGTGCGCCGCGCTCAGGGGCTAACCGGTGAGTCGTCCTCGTCCAGCACCAGCCAAACTCGTCCAGCACCAGCCAAAGCGCCAGAGCTGCCAAAACTGCAGCGGTCACGGGAATCCAGAATAAAGGGAAACGGCGCCGGGCGACCAATTGATTGTCGCCGCTGACCACCTCCTGCTGCGGGGCAGGAAGCACCTGCGCGGTGGCCATCACAGGGCTCGCAACCAGCGTGATTGCCCCGGCAATCGCAATGAGCCTCGTAAACACGCTGCCTCTCCTCGCTAAACGGCAACAACGCGCCATTACTCGATCGGTTGCTGCTTGTCGATTGGCGATGCAATAAAAGTCGACGCCGCACGACGGCTCGACCGGTTAATAGGGCGAAAATCCTTAACGAGGCCCTAGTGTTGCGGTTTGTAAGGTCCCCCATGATCGGCCGCAAGCCGCGCGGACTTCAATCCTGGTCAAAAGCAGTAAATACATAGAGTTGCTGATCTATATCAAGGTCCGGAAATCCGGTGCGAACCTTCCGCAAGCGGAAGCGCGTTGCGCAATCCCCGAATAGACCAGCCTGCCGACACGATGCTCTAGCGTCGACGGAGCGCCCTCGCTACTGTGCGCGCGCACCTCGCGGGGGGCGAGTCATTGGTCACTTATTACGACATCCTCAATGTAAAGGCGGGGTCGGATGAGCGGGCGATCAGGGCAGCCTATTTGTCGCTGATGGCGGTCTATCATCCGGATCGGTGCGCCGGCGGAGAGAGCTTCGCGCATTTTCACGCGTCGCGGATCAACGAGGCCTATTCCGTCCTGATCGATCCGGAACGGCGCGCGCGCTACGATGCGCGGCTGACCGCGGGCAAGCGCTTCTGGGGATATCGCAGGCGGGCCAGACCCAAGCCTCCGCCGCGTCCCCGCCGCAAATCGCCCGGCATTGGACCGCGGCTGACCGCCTCGATCGGCGCCATCGGGCAAAGAGTCACGGCATGGGCCGATAGAGCTGCTTCCTATCGCCGGGCCGGTCACGCAGGTCTGGCCGCTTCGGCGACCGGCGCGAAGCGCGCCGCGAGCGACTGGAGCGTCAGCGCGCGGCAGCGGCTGCAGGCGACCGGAAGAAAAGCGGGGTCATGGGCGACCGCGGCGCGATCGCACGCAATGCCGGCGATGGCCCATGCCGGCCCATCGGCGAGAGAGCTGGCGAGCTTCGTCGTTTCTCCCGGACCGCTCCTGACTTTGGTCACCGCATTGGTGTTGCTCATCTATTTGCAATCGCCCGGGCGACAGCCGGCCTTGAGCGCTGAAGCCGGCACTTCGACCGCCCCGGTCCTGGCCACGACTTCGGCGGGCGGAGCCGAGCCGGCGACCGTGGATGATAGCCGCGCCGCGCCGGGCGGCGCGGCCCGCCGAACCGCGGGAATTGTATTGCGGTCGAGCACATCGCGGCCCGGCGATGGCGGGAACGAGAGGCCCCGGCACGCCCTCGACCGGCGGGCCGCGGCGGCGGGCGTGGACCTTGCGATCGCCGATCGCGCTGCGGCGAGCCGGCCCGACCGCGATCCGCGCAGCGTCCAACCCGCCAGGACCGTCGCGGTCCAGCCCGCGGCACCGGCTCTCGCCGTCGCCCAGCCGCGGCCGGCGGCGCCGTCGGCGGGCGGCCAACCCGGCCCGTCCACCGCAAGCGTGGAGCCGCGCCGAGAGGTTCGGGCGGATCGCGCCTCGCGGCAACAGACCTGCTTTGCGACTTTGCTGGGGCAAGGGGCGCGCGCCTATGACGCCTGCATGCGGGCGGATCGATAGAGCGAAGGCCAGGCCGGACGAGCCCCCTCCCCGCGCGGTCGAGACTCTAGTGCGGGCCGAGACATTTCGCTATGGCCGCGACGGGGCGCATCAAGAACAAATCAGGTGCCACGTGTTGCATGCGGGGAAGATTGCAGCCGTTCAGCGTACGCCATGGGTTCGCATTCGCGTTCAATTGGGCGCCGGGCTGCTGCTGGCGGCGATTTTTCCTTATCTGGCCAGACTCAATTTCGAATATGGCCGCCAAGGTCTCCAAAGCCTCAACTATTCGCTGGTCGCGACCGCCATCGCATTGACCGCCGGCTTTTACGGCTTCCGCCAGCTCGCGCGCTATCCGGGGGTCAGGGCATCACGCCATATCGTGCCGACCTTCGCCGTCAGCTACGGCATTGTATTGACGGGCGTCTTTCTGCTGCGACTGGATTATTCCCGGCTCCATTTTCTTGCCAGCTTCATCATGTGCCTCTGCTGGTTCTATCTGATCTACTTCAAGCTGCAGCGCGAACGTGCGCTGCAGCTCGGCATCCTTCCTTTCGGAAACTGGCAATCCCTGTGCCAGATCCCGGACCTCGACTGGGTCGTCCTGAGCGATCCCGGGGTCCCGGCGCCGCGGCTGGATGTGATCGTCGCCGATCTGCAAGCCGATCTGCCCGAGGCGTGGGAGCGGTTCATCGCCGACCGTGCGCTCGAGGGAACGCTGATCATGCACGTCAAGCAGATGGAGGAGACGCTGACCGGCCGGGTCTCGATCGAACAGCTTTCCGAAAACAACCTGGGATCATTGCTGCCGGGAATCCTCTATGCCCGGGTCAAGCGCGCGGGCGACCTGACCATCTGCCTGCTTGCGCTGCCGCTGGCACTCCCCATCGCGATCGTCGCCGCCGCGGCGATCCGCGTTGCCGGCGGCGGGCCGGTGCTGTTCGTTCAGGAGCGCATGGGATTCCGGGGACATGTGTTCTCGATGTACAAGTTCCGCACCATGACCGAGCACGCCGCTATCGATGCCGACGCGCGCGACCAGGCCATGACCCTCGAGAACGACACCCGGATCACACCGCTGGGCAAAGTGCTGCGGCGCTATCGGATCGACGAGATCCCCCAGATCCTCAACATCCTCCGCGGCGAGATGAGCTGGATCGGGCCGCGGCCGGAGGCCGTGCCGCTGTCGCGCTGGTACGAGGCGGAGCTGCCCTTCTACCGCTATCGGCACATCGTCCGCCCGGGGATCACCGGATGGGCGCAGGTCAGGCAGGGCCATGTCGCGGCGGTCGACCAGGTGCTGGGCAAGCTTCACTACGATTTCTACTACATCAAGAATTTCGGCTTCTGGCTCGACCTGCTGATCTTCGCCGGCACGGTGCGGACGATCCTGAGCGGGTTCGGCTCTCGCTGAAGTGCGCAGCTACGTCATAAATTTAGCCCGACATCCGAAACGAATGGAGCACATGGAAGAGGTGTTCCAGAGGCTCAATGTACCGTTTGAGAGATTTGAGGCGATTGATGGCGATAATGCACTCTGCAGTCCTCATTACGCCTCTCTACCAATAGGCATAAGATCTGGCTGCATTAATAATGAAATAGCATGCCTTCTCTCTCACTATGAGGTGTGGAGCCTGATAGTGAGACGCAATGATGAATATGCAGCAATATTTGAAGACGATATATATGTAGACGACAGATTGGTAACAATTCTGCTAGGATCTCTACATATCCCAGAAAATATCGACATACTCAAACTAGAAACTAATCATCAGACACCAGTTTATTTGGGTCCAAAGATCCATATCGGCAGTTTTGAAATAGATATCAGAAGACTTTTGTCAATTCACAGAGGTTCTGCAGGATACATCCTAAGTAAATCAGCCGCTACCTGGCTTATTAATAATCTTGCTCATTTCGACGTGCCCGTTGACGTGGCGTTGTTTTCCCCACAACACTCTATTGGCTGCAGGCTGCGAGTGTATCAGACCTTCCCGGCTATGATCGTGCAAAGCGCCAGCTGCCTCCCACTAAATCGAAACCCTACGCTGAAAAGCTCCATGGCTGACAAGAGATGGGCAAACCAACCGCCGCGCAGAAATCTCTTACGCAGAGCGGGCTCGCGCGCGCTTCGACTGGCTCGAGAGGCGCGGCTTCGCCTGTCATCTAGCTCGATCGAAGTGCCATTTGAGGGCAAGCTTTGGACGGATGAGCCCTACGGACCGAAGTGACATATGCGAATGCGGGCCAGAATCCGGAGGCCCGACCTTCAGTCAGAATCGCGCCAATCTCCGCGAACGGCCGCTATTCCGAGAAGGCGACCGGGAGAGGCCACGACTGATCCAGGCTCTTTCGACTGCGAACTGCTAGCCGGCGAGCCAACTTGTCATGCAGCTGAAACAAGCGCCCGACTGGTGAATTATATACAGGCGAACCACGTGATGCCCCAACCGTGGATGGAATCGCTCGCTCGAGAATCGGGAACGGAAAAATACACAAATTAGGGATTCCATGCTCCCAGAATCGATCCATATGGTCATCGATAGGTCGCACAACTGTTCGCGACGTATCGATAAACCTTTGGGCAGCGCCTCGAGTGATAACATAGCCCTGAGTGCCCCATCCTACCCCCAGCAGTTCAATGAGGAAGCGATTCCGATGAAGGAAGTTTCGTCGTCGCACGAGAGACGCACAGGGAGCAATATGATAAAGTCGCAAGTAGTCTATTCCCGATTTTCGAAAGTCCAGATTAACCAGTTCAGTAATAAGATCCCAATCGGCTATAACGTCGTCTTCCAGTACCATATATTGTTCGAACTCGCTAGATAGTAGATCCTTCCATATCATAAAATGACTCGCATAGCAACCCAGCTCACCTGACGAAAGGCTTCGTCCTATACGCAAATTTGCGCCCGCCTCATCATAGACTAGATCATCCGATAGCTTTTCCCAGGCATCAAAGAAAGTCCATGACGGCGCATCTCTTGCCTGACCCGTAAAGATATCACGCCGATCACCGGCGTCGCGTAAACTCAATACCTTTATGGGCGTCCTGATGTATTGCAAAGCAGCTAATCCTTCATTACAGAATCACGATCAGAAGTAGTTTCGAGAGAATAAATCGCCTTTTCCAAATTATCTTCAACCATAAAACCGCCCTGGGACGTCCAATGCTGTACGAAGGAACCGACTTTGCCGTAATTATTATCTATTATGGCATGATCCTTTCCGAGCAACAAGGAAAGAATGTGGCCGTGAAGCCTATCGGTAATAATAAACTCAGCTGACGACAGCTGACGAATGCCGCGCTCGACTCGAGCGCGCGCCCATTTCTCGAAGCGAGCCATCCGCATTCTCATGCGAAAGCGACCACCCCCCGGTAGAGCATTATCCAGTCTACCCGCCAGTCGGTCGCGGACGGATGTGACTCCGCTTTCGGATAACCAGTCTTCAATTCTAGTTTCGTCGGGAGCTCGTGAGCCTTCTAATGCTACCCGGCTCTCTCTATCGCTCCGTAACAGCAGGAGTAGCTTGCTGGTTGGCGGCTGCACCGGCTGGATCGATCCCAACATAAAAGCACTGTCGGGACATAGGTATGTTTCACAAGCGAACGATTGAGCCATCTCAAAACTTACTGCGTCTCTAACGAGTAGTGTGAAGTCCGGGTGGTCAGCAATAAGCCTGCGAGTGCGTTCAAGATTTTGTTTGTCTTTGAACCATATCGTCTGCGGCATTTGAATGATCTTGAAATCGCGCAACTCTCTTAGAACACGCTCCCTAAAGTTCTGATGCGCAGGCCAAATGTCACCAAAATTTCCTCCGCCGTGAAGAAGGACGACATTTCTATGTTCGCCATAAAAATTTGATGATAAACCCTGAAAATTCATTTCTGAAACATAAGATGGAGCACGATTGAAGCAAACCCTAAGAAGTTCTAGCACACCTAAATATATTGCGCTATCGCCGACGTTTGAATAATTAGGGAAATCTAGGATAGCTATTTCGTGATTCGCGTCGATCAGATATTTAAACACATCCGATAATTCATTTTGCAAATGGCTTATTAGGATCATATTGGGATTCGGGCCGTGAGCCATGATTTCAACCCTCGCTACTTACCGTTATGAGGAACGCCCGCTTCACGGTCGCGGCAACGGCGGCTTTGCACCGGCATGCTGCAGACATGGACGGGAAAGCCGACGGAGGCGAGCGCTTTTCCGCCGAGAGCCGGTATGCATCACCCTGGACCCAATCGATACGGATCGCCTACCGGCCTCAGGACTCACCGTCAATCTCGATGGGGTGGCAGCGGAGACTTGAGGGGCTCAAAAGTAGGCGATCACTCTCTTGTCCCGCTAGCCTGTGTCGATGCGGCGACAGGCTACCACCCGAGAGCATTCGACACCGATGAGCAATGACTTAACGAAGATTTGGAAAATGATGCTTGATATAAAATCAAGTACGTGACAGGATAGGAACATGATTCTGCTAGGATAAAAGGCAATCCGAGTGACTTAGTTTGCGGGGATAGCACAAAATTATTCGTTATTTTAGTTATTTCGTCGACTATATGTTATACATGGTTTGAATCAATGTTGAAAAACTATGGAAAATAATCGATGATCTATAGAAATACCAATAACACGCGATTCTCTGTTGTGATACCTCTTTACAACAAAGAGAGGTTTGTTAGACACTCTGTGGAATCCGTACTCTCTCAGGTTTATAGAGAATTTGAGGTAATAATAGTCGATGATGGTTCCACGGACTCTGGTGTTGATACAATAAGAGCCTTTCTAAGCGATCGCGTCAGACTCATCACGCAGAAGAATAAAGGACCGGGACCTGCGCGTAACCGTGGGGTGAACGAGGCTCGATTTGAGTGGATAGCCTTTTTAGATAGCGACGATTGGTGGCTTCCGACTCACCTCTCTGCACTAAATCGCTTGGTTAAAGGGTTTCCAAACGCGGCTTTGGTGGCGACTCGATTACGAAGATTCCGGGCGGGTCGGCTAGAAGGCTCCACAGTGCAAGACGGAACCAACGACTATTTGCTAAACTATTTTTGTGGCTTTCACGATGACATCGTTCATTCATCAAGCTGCGCGGCGCGAACCGATGCCCTGACGGGGGCGGGGGGTTTCGGTGCCTACTGGCCGGGGGAGGACACTGTTCTTTGGGTGCGCCTCGCGCTTGATCACGATATCGCCGTCACCCAAGAGACCACAGTAGTCTATCGTATGGAAACCGGGGGCTTGATGGATGTTGCTGCTCACCAATCGCTCTCCGAACGACCGCGGCCCGTATTGGACACAATCGAGGCGGCACTTCTTATGCCTCGGTACGCATCCAAACATGCAGATCTCCGCTATTATCGAGATCTGCTGCGCGTTCGCTACGTACAGCACGCACTGTTTCGCGGCGAGATGAAACTGGCTCGGCGCGACCTTGCACTCATTCGAGAGCTTCAATCGTTTCGCTTGATCATTTTTCGTATTCTTTCACGGCTCCCTGCCTCTGTGATGCGGGGCGGTCTAATGGGATATCGCTTTATCAAGTGGAGAGTTCGCAGAATTCTGTCTCGGTAAGAGCAGCAAATTTGGTTAGCCCCACCTTGGCGCAGATCCGATGCGACGATTAAAAGCCGTAGTCGCGATTGCTGGGCCCGCGGCCGAGTCAGGAGCGTTTCGCCTTCGGGCCGGTCTCGAACAGCTCCTCATAGCTGCCCGTTTCAACAACATGGCCGCCAGCCAGCTTTATGATCCGATCGCAGCCGGCCAGAGTCGACGTACGGTGCGCGATCATCAGCAGCGTGACATCACCGCCTACGGCCAGGATCGACGCCATGATCGCCTGCTCGGTGGCGTCGTCGAGTGCGCTGGTTGCCTCGTCGAACACCAGCACCGGGGTCCGTTTGTAGAGAGCGCGCGCGATTCCGATGCGCTGGCGCTGACCGCCCGACAGCCGCACGCCGCGCTCGCCGACCAAAGTCGCATAGCCTTCCGGAAGGTCACGGATGAAGGCGTCGACATGCGCCAGCTCCGCCGCGGCCCGTACCTGCTCGGAGTCGATCAGATCCTCGGGCTCGCCGAAGGCGATATTGGATGCGATCGAACTGTCGGCGAGATAAATCGCTTGCGGGACATGCGCGATCTGCGCCTGCCAATTGGCGCGATTGGCATCGGTCAGCGGCACGCCATCGATCCGGATCATGCCGCTGGTCGGCTCGAGCAGCCCCATGACGAGATCGAGCAACGTGCTCTTGCCGCTGCCGGTCTCGCCGACCACGCCGAGCCGCGCGCCCTTCGGGATGACGAGATCGATGCTCTCGACCGCCGGATGGCGATCCTGATAGCGAAAGCCGACGCCCTCTAGGCGAAGATCGGTTTGGAACGTGGCCACCGGCTCGCCGCGGTTGCGCGGCGCGCTGCCGACCACGGGAGCACGCATCAGCCCGACCACGTCGAACAGGACGCGGCGGTTGCCGACCGTCGCGCTCCAGCCGCCATAGATCAGCTGGAGCAGCGGCAATAGTCGCTGCGCGCCCAGCGCAAGCGCGCCAAGCACCGGAATCGCGGCGATCACGCCGCCGGGCCGATCGCCGAGATAAACAACCAAAGCGGCGATCAGAACAATGCCGGTCGCTTCTACGATGAAGCGCGGCGACGTATTGATGAAATTGTTGACTGTCTGCGCCCGGCGATAGGCATGATCGAGGCGGCGGAACTTGGCCTCGAACACTTCCTGCGACTGTTCGAGGAGCACGTCACGTATGCCGCCAAGCCCCTCCTGGATGGTTTGGATCCGCGCGGTGGCGGTGCGGCTGAGCAATTCGGAATTGCGGCGCAGCCGACGGCGGACGGCCAGGCTAAGGCCGAAATATGAAAGCGCCATCGCCAGCGCCGCGACGGTCGCCGAAAGCGGATCGATCACGAACAGCAGAACGACGATGGCGAGCGCCATCGCCGCTGCAATCACGCCCTGCATTGCGGGCATCAGCAGCGCAAAGGTCACGATGTGAATCTTGTCGAAACCGGCGAGCAGCTCGCTGGTGTTGCGCGTCACATAATAACTATAAGGCTGCCGCATCATCCGGCCGAACACGGCAGCGCCCATTTCATGGCTGAAGGCAAGCACGAAGCGGAGGCTGACCCAGTTCAGCGCGATGCGCACCGCCGCCGCGAAAATGGCGGTGACGGCCAGCAGCACAGCCGCCAGCAGGATCAGATTGTCGGGCGCGAACGATCCCAGCAGTTCGATGATCTGTCGGAAGCCGGGCAGCCGGGCGGCGCCTTCGGGATTCGAGACCAGGGCGAGGAAGGGAAGGACGGCCCCGATCGTCATTAGTTCCGCCGCGGCGCCGACCAGCATCACGCCGAGCGCGGCGGCAAAGTGCCGCCGCCGGCGCGGGCTCATCCACGCCCAGAGAAAGCGGACCGATCCCGCGATCGATCGCTCGGGCTCAACGCTACTCAAGGCCTGCATCCAAAAAGCGATTCCCCGTGCACCGGCTCTGGCTGAGCGCGCCCGCTTAATCTACCGAATTCTGCCATTGGAGCAGCTATTGATCCGCTCCGGATATCACGTATGTCGGGGAACGCGCCCATGATAGCAGAAGGGAAGTAATAATCTCCTCAGGCCAGCTAGTTGAATTGGCTAACCATCCCAAAGAAACTCACATTTCTGTCCCGAAAGGCGAAAAATCTCTTGGTTTCCCTTTATGCAATCCGAAAGTGCCCATACCTTATCTGGACAATCCTGATTGTCGAAGCGATCGCGGTCGTGCTTATCCAACAGCCTTGGAGGTCCCCGGACTCCACGCTTTACCTCGAGCTGGCGCAAAACCTCTCCGGCCCAGGTTTCGTGGCCGACGGCTCGCCCAACTCCCTTCGAGTGCCGGCCTACCCCTGGTTCCTCAACCTCATGTTGTTCAGGTTGGGCCTTCCGACCGCTGTGGTCATCGGCTTGCAGATGCTGCTCTACCTCGCGAGCATATGGCTCATCGCCTATAAGGTGATGGCGCCCACGCACCGACTGCCTTTCCTCTGCTTGGCTATGATCTATCCGTTCCCGTTCTTCTACTCGGCCACCTTGATGACCGAGGCTTTGGCGATTTTCTGCGTCGCCGTGGTCGTGGCTCTGCTCTGCAACTCGAAGACTATTCCCGGCTTCGCTTTGGCAGGGGCGGTGACGGGCCTTGGTGCCCTGATTCGAACCGACATTCTGCCTATTCTCATCGCAGTTGTTGCGGTCGCGGCCTATCGTCGGCGGCTCGCAGGTACAGGAGCGGCGATCGTCGCGACCTTTGTCGTCTTGCTCCCTTACATGGTTTGGAATCAGCAGACATTCGGCCGCTTTACACCGGTCCCCATCTCTTCGACCATTGGGCAGTCGCTTTACCTCGCGAGCTGGGAGTCGACGCTGGAGCTCGAGGACCTGGTCTATCTGAGCGGCGGCCTGGTGACCAACAGAGCAGAGCGCTCGGGTTTCGCCCCGGAAGTTCGCCGACTTCATGGTTCGGAAGAATTCAAAGCCGCAGCGATCGAACGCATAAGGGCCAATCCGATGGATGCAGTAGCTCATTCGGTCAAGGCGGTCTGGCGGCTCTTTAATACCGCTAGCTATCCTCGACTCAATCCGGTCTTTCAGATCATTTCGAATGGCGTTTGGCTGCTAGGCGTCGTGGGGATGATTCTCGCAGTGAGGAAGCGACGTCCACTAATTCCGCTGATCCTGCTGCTGGCTATGCTCATCCCCCACATGCCACTGCATACCGAGGCGCGCTATACGGCGCCGCTGCGGCTGATCCTGCTGCTTTACGCGGCTATTGCGGTGGCGAGTGCGCGGATGAGGGTGCCGGTGGCGGCAAATGCTTCTGCGGGCCAGGGGGTAACGTCGCTAGGCGCCGTCGACTCTCGGCCTGACCCGTAAGGTCGAACAGCCCGATGGACTGGTTCCACTTCAAGCTGCTCGTCGTCGCTGTCACCGGTCTGAACCGGGACGCCCTCCATGTGCTCACCGGCTTTGCCAGCGTCCTGGTCGTCGCGGTGATGCTTCGCCGTTCGCTCGCCAGCCCGCTGCCCTGGCTGATCCTCGCGATCGCCGCCTGCCTCAACGAATATTACGATCTGCGCTACGAACGCTGGCCGGATCTTTGGCAGCAATATGCGGCCAGCGGCCAGGATCTCCTCACCACCATGCTGATCCCGACCATCTTGCTGTTGCTGGCGCGCTTTGCCCCTGGGCTACTGGTCCCGCCGAAACGGAATGAAGCCGAGTAGAGCTATCGCGCGTGGGTTTCGGCGAGCCAGGCCTGAAACATCAGGATCGCCCACAAAGTCCTCGTCGCGTCTCGCTCTCCTCTCAGATGCTGGCGCCAGCGACGGGTTATGGCCTCGGCATCGAAAAAGCCCTGCTGGCGGATCAAGCCAGGGTCGAGCAGGGTCTCGGCCCAGTCGCGCATCGGCCCGCGGATCCACTCTCCGACGGGAACCGCGAAACCCGCTTTGGGCCGCTCAAACAATTTGCGGGGCGCCTCGCGATAAAGCAGCTTCCGCAAGATTCGTTTTCCCTCGCCGCCGCTGATCTTCATGCCGATCGGAATCCGGGCCGCGAGCGCGGCGACGCGATGATCGAGGAACGGCACCCGGGTTTCGAGGCTGACGGCCATCGCGGCGCGGTCTACCTTGCACAGGATGTCGTCGGGCAAATAGGAGGTTCCGTCGCAATACATCACGCGGATCGCATCGACGGCGTCCAGAGCGGGGTCGAGATCGAACCCGACATCGTTGCGCGTCGTGCCACCGCGGACCGGCGACGCTTCCTGGCTCCATTCGTCGAGGAAGCTTTCATAGACATCGTCGAAGGTCCGCGCCGTGCCGGCCAGCCGCAGGGCCTTCTGGACTTTGGCGCCGAAATGCGGCGGGGTCGAGCGGCCGAGCAGCCGCGCTCCGAAATTCCACATGCCGGGGCGGAGGTGACTGAGCGCCACGCCGAGCGGCCGCCGGACAATGCCCGGCAAGAGATTCAGTTTCGACCATAATTGCGGCGCGAGAAAATGGCGGGTGTAGCCCCCGAACAGCTCGTCGCCCCCGTCGCCGGTCAGCGCCACCGTCACCTGCTGCCGCGTGAAGCGGCTGACGAGATGGGTCGGGATTTGCGAGGAATCGGCGAATGGCTCGTCATACATGGCCGGCAGCAGCGGCACCACGTCGCGCGCATCCTTGACGGTCATATAAAGCTCGTCATGGACGGTGCCGAAATGACGGGCGACGGCCCCGGCATGGTCGGCCTCATCATAGCCGGCCTCCTCGAAACCGATCGAAAAGGTGCGCACCGGGATCGGGGAATATTTCTGGTAGAGCGCGACCACCGACGAGGAGTCGATCCCGCCGGAGAGGAAAGCGCCGACCGGCACGTCCGCCACCGATTGCCCCTTGATCGCCGAAGCGAGCGCGGCCTCGAGCCGTTCGAGCGCCTCGGTCTCGTCCGCTATGGGATCGGCCAGCCCATCGCGTATCGCCTTGCGGTAGGACCAATAGGGTTCGAGCGCGATGCCGCGCTGGCCCTGCCCTTCGCCGGGCGCGCGATCGAGCGGGGTCGACACGGCCTCGGGTGCGAGGCTCAGGATGGAGCCCGGCATCAGCTTGTAGATGCGGCGATAGATTGAGAGCGGCGCGGGAATGTAGGTTCTGGCCGCGAGCAGCCGAAGCGCGTCGCGGTCGATGTCGTTGTCGAAGCGGGGGTGGGTGCGGATCGCCTTCAATTCCGAGGCGAAGACGAAGTCGCCGCCGACCCAGCCATAATAAAGCGGCTTCTCGCCGAAACGGTCGCGGGCGAGATGGAGCCGCCGCTCCTCTTTGTCCCACAAAGCGAGCGCGAACATGCCGACGCTCTTGCCCAGCGCCGCCCGCAACCCCCAGGCGGCGATGCATTCGAGCAGGGTCTCGGTGTCGGAATGGCCGCGCCACGCGATTCCGGCGGAAGCGGCGCCGAGCTCGGCGCGCAGCGCGTCATGATTGTAGATCTCGCCATTGTAGCTGAGGACGTAGCGGCCGTTGCTCGAGATCATCGGCTGATGGCCCTGCGGCGACAGGTCGACGATCGAGAGCCTGCGGTGGCCGAGCCCGATTCCGGCGTCGCGGTCGATCCAGATCCCCTGATCGTCCGGGCCGCGATGCGCGAGCGGAGCGATCATTTTGGACAGGCTGTCCGCCTCAATCCGGCTCGCGCTGATGATCCCGGCTATGCCGCACATCTCTAGGGTCCGGACCCTAGGCCCCGGCTCGGCCGAACGGGGATCACTGCCGCGACAGCTCGCGGCCGACGATCATGCGCATCACCTGATTGGTGCCTTCGAGGATCGAATGGACGCGCAGGTCGCGCCAGAAGCGCTCGATCGGATAATCCTGGAGATAGCCGTAGCCGCCATGGAGCTGGAGCGCGCGGTCGACGATCGACGAGCCGCTGTCGGTGGCGAGACGCTTGGCCATCGCCGCGAACTTGATCTTGTCCGGCGCATTCTCGGTCACCTTGACCGCCGCCGCATAGAGCAGCATCCGCGCCGCCTGCAGCTCGGTCTCCATGTCGGCGAGCATGAACTGGGTGTTCTGGAAATCGGCGATCGCCTGGCCGAACTGCTTGCGCCCCTTGGTGTAGGCGATCGATTCGTCGAGGCAGCGCTGGGCGCCGCCAAGGCTGCAGGCGCCGATATTGAGCCGGCCGCCGTCCAGCCCCATCATCGCGATCCGGAAGCCCTCGCCTTCCCCGCCGACCAGATTCTCGGCCGGGACCCGGACCTCGTCGAAATTGACCTGGGCGGTCGGCTGCGAGTGCCAGCCGAGCTTCTTCTCCTTCGCGCCGAAGCTGACGCCCGGCATGTCCTTCTCGATCACCAGGCAGGAAATGCCCTTCGGGCCGTCCTGGCCGGTGCGGGTCATGGTGACGTAGATTTCATTCTCGCCCGCGCCCGAGATGAATGCCTTCGAGCCCGAGACGACATAATGATCGCCGTCCCTGACCGCGCGGGTCTTCAGCGCCGCCGCGTCGGAGCCCGATCCGGGCTCGGTCAGGCAATAGGAGCCGATCCGCTCCATCGTCACCATCGACGGCAGATATCTCGCCTTGACCGCGGCCGAGCCGAACCGGTCGATCATCCAGCTCGCCATATTGTGGATCGAGATGAAGGCGCTGGTCGAGGGGCAGCCATAGGCCATCGCCTCCATGATCAGCGCCGCCTCGAGCCGCCCGAGGCCGATGCCGCCGGCGTCCTCCGAGACATAGATCGAGCCGAAGCCGAGCGCGGCGGCGGCGCGGATCGTGTCGCGCGGAAAGATGTGCTTCTCGTCCCACTCCGCGGCATGCGGCGTGATCGCGTCGGCGGTGAACTGCCGCGCCATATCCTGGATCTGGCGCTGCTCGTCGGTCAGGTCGAACTGGCTCATGGCGCTCCTCTGGCCACCAATAAATCCCCTCTCCCGCTTGCGGGGTGAAACAGTCTGGGGGACTGCTTCACGGTTAGGGTGAGGGTCAGCCCAATTTCTGGATTACCGCGCCGAACAGCTCCTCGTCGCTCGGCAGGGTCTTGGGCGTCGCCAGCGGCTTCGACACCCAGGTCTCGTTGATCAGGTCGCGCCAGGTGATGTTGTTGTTGGTGCCGTTGCCGCCCCACGAGCCGCAGCCCAGCGAGAAGGTCTGGCGCATGCCGTTCCACAGGTTGCCGCTGTTCGACGGCGCCTGAGGCTGGTTGACCATCACCCGCGACGTCTTGGTCGCCTCCGCGAGCTTCATGATGTTGGCGTCGCTGGTCGAATAGATGCCGCAGCTATGGCCCCGACCCTGATAGGTCTGGATCCGGTTGGTCAGCGCGATCGCATCGTCGATGTCCTTGACCCGGTAAAGCGCCATGGTGACGGTCAGCTTCTCGCCCGAGAAGGGGTGATCGGGACCGGCGCCGGTCTCCGGGACGATGAAGAATTTCGTGCCCTCCGGAATGTCGAACCCGGCCATGCCCGCGATCGTCTCCGGGGGCTGGGCGACGATCTTGGCATTGAGCGTGCCGTCGACCCAGAGCGCCTTTTCGAGCTTCGCTTTCTGTTCGGCGTCGAGGACGAGCCCACCCTGCGCCTTCAGGCGCTCGAGCATATCGTCATAGATCGAATCGACCAGCAGCACCGAATTGTCGGCCGAGCAGGAGGCGGCGAAATCGAGCGTCTTCGAAATGCGGATCTTCTCCGCCGCGTCGTCGAGGTCGGCGGTCTCGTCGACGGTGATCACCGCATTGCCCACGCCGACCCCCAGCGCCGGGGTCCCGCTCGAATAAGCGGCGCGGACCATCGGTCCGCCGCCGGTGGCGAGGATGCGGTCGCACTGCCGCATCAGCTCGTTGGTCTTGTCGAGCGTCGGGGTGTCGATCCCGATCACCAGGTCGGCCGGGGCGCCCATCGCCACGATCGCCTCGCGCATCTTGTCGCAGACCAATTTGTTGGTGAGCTTGGCCCGGGGATGCGGCGCGATGATGATCGCATTGCGTCCCTTGACCGCGTTGATCGCCTTGATCACCGGGGTCGCTTCCGGATTGGTCGAGGGCGACAGCGCGCCGATCACGCCGACCGGCTTGGCGATCACCACGATGTTGCGCTCGGGATAGTCCTCGAGCACGCCGACCGACTTGTCGTCGATGATGTCCATCAGCGCCGAGCGGGTCTTGCGCGAGATCTTGAGGAATTTGCCCTCATAATTGCCGAGCTGGGTTTCCTCGACGGTGAAGCGCGCGATATTCTCGGCGACGCCGGGGCGGGCGACCGACCAGACCATGGCGCGGATCAGCGCGTCGACCTGCTCCTGGCTGTAATTCTCGATCTGGCGCTGGGCCGCGCGCGACCGCTCGACCAAAGTAGCGATCTCGGCAGCGGCGGCCGCGGCCTCGTCGCTGGCGAAGATCCGTTCCTGCTTGCCCATGTTAAGCTCCTGGCTCGCGCCGATAGGTGTAGTGATCTGGGGCGGCACAATCGCCGCTTCAACATCTCGACAGCCCCTAGCCCCGGCGCCGGGCAAAGAAAAGCGCAAGCGCGGGCTGGAAACTCGCCGCGCAAGCGGGCAGGGAAACGCCGGTCGCGTGCCGCCGGAGGAAAGAGATGAAGCTGGGATCGCTGAAGCAGGGGCGCGATGGCAAGCTGGTGGTCGTCAGCGATGACCTCGCCTGGTGCGCCGATGCCGGCCATATCGCGCCGACGCTGCAGGCGGCGCTCGACGATTGGGCCGCGACCGAGCCGCAGCTCCGGCTGCTCGCCACCGACCTGGCGCACGACACCATCCCCAAGGAGCGTTTCCACGAACGCGGCGCCGATGCGCCGATGCCGCGCGCTTATCAATGGGCCGACGGCTCGGCCTATGTGAACCATGTCGAGCTGGTGCGGCGGGCGCGCGGCGCCGAAATGCCCGAAAGCTTCTGGACCGATCCCCTGATGTATCAGGGCGGCTCGGACGAGATGCTCGGCGCTCGCGACCCGATCCCGCTCGCCGACGAGGCCTGGGGCTGCGACCTCGAGGCCGAAATCGTCGTCGTCACCGATGACGTGCCGCGCGGGGTTTCACGCGACGATGCGTTTGCGCACATCAAGCTGGTCGGGCTGGTCAATGACGTGTCGCTGCGCAATCTGATCCCGGCCGAGCTCGCCAAGGGCTTCGGTTTTCTCCAGTCCAAGCCGGCCTCGGCGCTGTCGCCGGTGCTGGTGACGCCCGACGCGCTGGGCGAATCCTGGGCCAACGGCAAGCTCCACGGCACCCTCAAGGTCGACCTCAACGGCGCCCCGTTCGGCCGCGCCGATGCCGGCATCGATATGACCTTCGATTTCGGCACGCTGATCGCCCATCTCGCCAAGACCCGCAATCTCGGCGCCGGCACGATCATCGGTTCGGGGACGGTCTCCAACCGCGATGAGGACGGCGGGCCGGGCAAGCCCGTCGACCGCGGCGGCAAGGGCTATTCCTGCCTGGCCGAGATCCGCACCGTCGAGACCATCCTCGACGGCAAGCCGGCGACGCCGTTCCTCAAACCGGGCGACACGGTGCGGATCTGGATGGACGACGCCAAGGGCCACCCGATCTTCGGCGTGATCGAACAGACGGTCGACGGCTGAGCCGGTTCAATAAAGCAGATGGGGCCGGCGCTCCTCGAGCCAGGCCTGCTCGTCCGGCACCGCCGACGCGTCGAGATCGGCGGGTACCGCCCCCTCGTCGTCGACCCACACGCGCAGCAGCGGACCGCCGTTGATGACGTCGATCGCAAGCTTGTCGAGCTCATATTCATAAGCGAAATCGCGCCACAGCGGGTAATCCGGATAGAGTCGGCGGACCGCCTTGAAGGCAAGCGCCTGAAGCCGCCAGGGTTTGAACGCCGCATGATCGTAGCCCGGGCCCTCGGCATGGATATGGATGCCGGCGCAGAGCTTCCCGGCATGTTTGTGGAAGGTCGGCTCGAACCAGCAATCGCGCAGCGTGCAGCCTTCGAGCCAGTGCGGGGCGAGCGCGCGCATCTCCTTCAGCACTGCCCGCGCATCGAGGTCGGGCGCGCCGAACGTTTCGAGCGGCCGGGTCGTGCCGCGCCCCTCGGAGAGCGTCGCGCCTTCGACCATCACGGTTCCGGCATAGGCGCGCGCCATCCAGAGGTTCGGCGCGTTCGGGCTGGGATTGACCCAGACCCGCTCGCCGAGCGGCCAGCCGAAGCCGGGCGCCGCATCGGGCTGATAGCCGTGCATTTCGATCACCCGATAGTCGACGTCGAGCTTGCGCGCGGCGACGAACCAATGGCCGAGCTCGCCCAGGGTCAGGCCGTGGCGCATCGGCAGCGGCCCGGCGCCGACGAAGCTTTCCCAGCCGGGCCGCAAGGTCAGCCCTTCGACCGGGCGGCCGGCGGGATTGGGTCGATCGAGCACCCAGACCGCCTTGCCATGCGCCGCCGCAGCTTCGAGCAGATAGAGCAGGGTGGTGATGAAGGTGTAGATTCGGCAGCCGAGATCCTGGAGATCGACGAGCAGGACGTCGAACGTCCCCATCATCTGGCCGGTCGGCCGGCGCACCTCGCCATAGAGGCTGAACACCGCGATGCCGTGCACCGGATCGGTATAGTCCGGCGATTCGATCATATTGTCCTGCTTGTCGCCGCGCAGCCCGTGCTGCGGGCCGAACGCGGCGCTGAGCCGGATGTCGCCGCACCGGGCCAGAGCGTCGAGCGAATGGGTGAGGTCCTCGGTCACCGAGGCAGGGTGGGCAAGCAGGGCGACGCGCTTGCCGGCGAGCGCCGCGCGCAAGGCGGGTTCGGCGAGCAGCCGGTCGATGCCGAATTTCATGCCTCGCTCGCTGCCGGGAGTTCGAGCGCAAAGCAATCCCGATGATGGAAATCGGGTGGGCCGGGGGGAAAAGCGAGCGCCCACCAGGATTTGGCGCCCGCCCTGGTCTCGATCACCGCGGCGAGATTGAGCGCCCAGTCGCGGTCGCCGGCAAGGTCGAGGTCGAGCGTCGCGTGCAATTCATAGCTTTGGCCACCGGCGCGGGTCTCGATCCGCGGCGGCGCGATTTCGGCGGCGCGCATGCCCTGGCGATAATCGTCGAAGCGATAGGCCGCCCAGAGGCTCGACGGCGCGAAGTTGAGCTCGGCATAGTCCGGCCCCGGCCCGGCGCGGACGAAGGCCTCGAAGCAGCTGTGCTCCCAGAGCCCATCGGCCCGGGCCGAGGCCGCGATTGGGGCCAGCGACAGCGCGGCAATATTGCCGCTGACAAGGTAGCGCAGGGCGAGCCTGTGCCGATCCGGCCGCGCCACCTCGACCTCGAGCCGTTGCACCGCCGGGCAAGGCGAGTCCGGATGCGGATGAAGGGTGACGCGCACCCTTCATGCTTAGCAACAAACGCGCCGAGCCCGCCATGGTCCGATCGCGCTTGCGAGTCGCTTTGGCCCGGCGCAGAGGGATCGGCGATGAGGACGCTCCTGCTCGTTTTCGCCGCATTGTTTGCCGCCGCGCCGGCGCACGGTTTTGCCCCGCGGCCGCCCCGGCCCGTCATCACCCCGACGCCGCTGCGCGCCATCGCCGACACTGTGTCGGAGCAGGGCCTGCGCTCGATCGTCGAGCGGCTGGTCTCGTTCGGCACCCGCCACACTTTGTCGGTGCGCGACAATCCCAATCGCGGCATCGGCGCGGCGTTGAACTGGACGGCGGGCGAGTTCCGCCGTTTGTCCCGCGCCTGCGGCGGCTGCCTCGCGATCGTCAGGCCCTCGGACACCGTCACAGGACCGCGCATTCCGACCCCCTCCCTGGTCGAGAATGTGGTCGCGATCCAGCGCGGTACCGGCGATCCCGGCCGGGTCGTGATCATCACCGGCCATATCGACAGCCGGGTCAGCGACCCGATGAACGCGACCTCGGACGCCCCCGGCGCCAATGATGACGGCTCGGGCACGGCGGCGGTGATCGAGGCGGCGCGGGTGCTCTCCCGCCATCGTTTTCCGGCGACGATCGTCTATGCGGTGCTCTCGGGCGAGGAGCAGGGCCTCAACGGCGGCAGGATCATGGCGGACTATGCCCGCGCCCAGAACTGGCGGGTCGAAGCCAATCTCAACAACGACATCATCGGCAATAGCTGCGGCTCCGACGGCGTCTGCGACGACTTGAACGTCCGTGTCTTCTCCGAAGGCCCGCGCTGGCAGGGCGGCGAGGCGCTGCGCCCGCTGCAGCGGCGTCAGGGCGGCGAGAACGATTCGCCGGGCCGCAACCTGTCGCGCTTCCTCGACGGTCTCGCCGACGACCTCGGCCTCGGCCTCAACGTCCGGCCGATCTGGCGCAACGACCGCTTCGGCCGCGGCGGCGACCACAGCGAATTCCTCAACGCCGGCTATCCGGCGGTCCGCATCTCGGTCGCGATCGAGAATTACAACTGGCAGCATCAGGACCTGAGGACCGAGAATGGCGTGGTCTATGGCGACACGATCGATCGGATGGACTTCCCCTATCTGCGCCGGGTGACGCAGCTCAATGTCGCGGCGCTGGCCGCGCTGGCGCGCGCCCCGATGCCGCCGGCTCCGGCGGTCGAAGGCGCGGTTTCGACCGACACAATTCTTGCTTGGGACGGCATCCCCGCGGCCGACGCCTATGTCGTTCGCTGGCGCCGGACCGACGCCGCCAATTGGCAAGAGAGCCGGCGCATCGATGCGGCGTCGGGCGAATGCAACGCCCGGCCTAATGGCAGGACCGACACAAGCGGGATGGCCTGCCGGGTCGTGCTGCGCGGCATCCGCGTCGACGATTGGGTGTTCGGCGTCTCGTCGCTCTCGGCCGACGGCCATGAAAGCCCGGTTGCGTCCGCCGTGCCCGGTGGCGCGTTCGCTCCCTACACACCACCACCGGCCCAGCAGTAGGCGCGGATGGCCAGACGACCCGCCAAAGGCAGCCTTCCCAGCCGCCAGCAGATTCTCGATTTCATCCAGTCGTCGGACGTCCCCGCCGGCAAGCGCGAGATCGCGCGGGCCTTCGCCCTCAAGGGCCAGGACAAGGTCGCGCTCAAGACCCTGCTCCGCGACATGGCCGACGAGGGGCTGATCGATTCCGCCCCGGGCCGGGCGTTCCATCGTATGGGCGGTGTTCCGAAGGTCACCGTGCTGCGCGTCGTCGACATCGACGACAGCGGCCGCGCCTGGGCGGTGCCCGAACGCTGGGAAGCCGAAGGACCGCCGCCGCGTTTGCGGGTGATGGAGCGCAGGGGCAAAGGCGCGGCGCTCGGGGTCGGCGACCGGATCTTGTCGCGGACGGAAGAAGGACCTGACGGCTGGCTCGCGCATCCGATGAAGAAGCTGTTCAAGGGCAGCGAGCTCGTGCTCGGCGTCGTTCATAGCGAAGGCGCGGGCCATTGGCTGAAGCCGGTCGAGAAGAAGGAGCGCCGCACGCTGCCGATCGCCGATCTCGGCGACGCGAAGGTCGGCGATCTCGTCCTTGCCGAGAAGACCGGCCGCCCGCCGCAGCTCGCGGCGCGGGTCGACACCGTGCTCGGCGATCCGTTCGCGCCGCGCAGCTTCAGCCTGATCGCAATCCACCGCCACGACATTCCCCATATCTTCTCCGACGGCGTGGTCGCAGAGGCGGAACGGATGGCGCTGCGGACTCTGGGCGAGCGCGAGGATCTGACCCATATCCCGATCGTCGCGATCGATCCGGCCGACGCGCGCGACCATGACGACGCGGTCTGGGCCGTGTCCGACGACGATCCGGCCAATCCCGGCGGTTGGAAGGCGATCGTCGCGATCGCCGACGTCAGCTTCTACGTCCGCCCCGGCTCGGCGCTCGACAAGGAGGCGCGCAAGCGCGGCAACAGCGTCTATTTCCCCGATCGGGTGGTGCCGATGCTGCCCGAGACGCTGAGCGCCGAAATCTGCTCGCTGAAGCAGGGCGAGGACCGCGCCGCTCTGGCCTGCCACCTCCAGGTCGCCAGGGACGGCCAGCTCAGATCCTGGCGCTTCTCCCGCGCCCGCGTCCGCATCGCCGCCAATATCGCTTATGAGGACGCCCAGGCGGCGATCGACGGCGACAAGCGGGTCGAGGTCGCCTCCTCGCCGTGCTCGATGCCCGCGCTGTCGCCGGTCACGCCGGAGTTGGTCGACTCGACCTTGCGTCCGCTCTGGGCGTGCTGGCGGGCGCTCTACAAGGCCCGAGAGAAAAGGGGCCCGCTCGAGCTCGATCTTCCCGAGCGGCGGGTGATGCTCGACGAGAAGGGACGGATTGCGTCGATCGCGCCGCGCGAGCGGCTCGATGCCCACAAGCTGATCGAGGATTATATGATCGCCGCCAATGTCGCTGCGGCCAAGGCGCTTGAGGCGAAGCGAGCGCCGGTCATGTACCGCGTCCACGAGCCGCCAAGCCGCGAGAAGCTGGTCGCGCTCAAGGACTATCTCAAGACTTTCGGGATCGAGTTCGCTCTGGGCCAGGTGATCCGCCCGGCGACGTTCAATCGCCTGATCGAGCAGGCCCGCTCGATCAGGCGCCCCCGCGAAGGCCGGGGCCCAGAACGAGACGAGAAGCTGGACCCCGGCAGCCGCCGGGGAACCGAAGACGAGGAGCCGGCGATCCTGCCGCAGGTGATGGAGCAGACCCTCCGCACCCAGACCCAGGCCTATTACGGCCCCCAGAATCACGGCCATTTCGGGCTCGCGCTCGGCTCCTACGCCCATTTCACCTCGCCGATCCGCCGCTATGCCGACCTCGTCGTCCACCGCGCCCTGGTCCGCGCCGACCGGCTCGGCCCGGAAGCGAACGAAACCGGCCTGACCGAACAGGAGGCTGCGGCAATGGAGGTCACCGGCGAGCTGATCTCCAATCTCGAGCGGCGCGCGATGGTGGCGGAGCGCGAGACGCTCGACCGTTATGTCGCCGCCTATCTCGCCGACCAGGTCGGCGCGCTGGTCAGATGCCGGATCACCGGCGTCCAGCCGTTCGGCTTCTTCGCCACCGTCGAGGAACTGGGCGGCGACGGACTGGTCCCGGTGTCTACCCTCGGCCAGGACTATTTCCGCTACGACGAGGCCAGCCAGACCCTGGTCGGCGACGAGAGCGGCGAGATCTATGCGCTCGGCCGGCGCCTGACGCTGCGGCTGGTCGAGGCCGATCCGGTGAGCGGCGCCTTGCGCTTCGCGCTTCCCGACGCGTCGCCCGGGGCCGGTCGCGCGCCGCGGCCGAGAAGCGACGCCAAGCCCCGTGGGATGCAGGGCCGGCGCGGCCGACCGGCCAATATCCGCCACCAGGGCCGCAAGTGAAGGAGAGGCGCCATGCCCGATCCCCGCACCGTCGCCGTCATCGTCGGCAGCCTTCGCCGGGAAGCCTTTAGCCGCAAGACCGCGCACGCGCTCGCCGCGCTGGCGCCCGGTTATCTCACGCTCGACATCGTCGAGATCGGCCGGCTGCCGCTCTACAATCAGGATCTCGACGAGGATCCGCCCGCCGAATGGACCAAATTCCGTGAGCAGATCCGCGCCGCCGACGGCGTGCTGTTCGTCACCCCCGAATATAATCGCTCGGTGCCCGGCGTGCTCAAGAATGCGATCGACGTCGGCTCGCGGCCTTATGGCCAGTCGGCCTGGGAGAAGAAGCCCGGCGCGGTGGTCAGCGTGACCCCCGGCGGGCTCGGCGCGTTCGGCGCCAATCATTGCGTGCGCCAGTCCTGCGTGTTCCTCGACGTCCCGCTGATGCCGCAGCCCGAAGCCTATCTGTCGGGGGTCGGCAAGGCGTTCGCCGAGGACGGCGCGCTGACCGACGACAGGCTCAAGGCGCTGCTCGCCAAGTTCATCACCGCTTATGCCGACTGGGTCGAGAAGATCCTGCGCGGCCCCGGCACGCTCGCGTGACGGCCGGATGCCGAGCGGCCCACGTCGTCTCGCGATGGCCGCGATGGCGGCGGCGCTGATGTCGTGCGGCCCTGCTTCTCCCCCTTCGGCCGCGGAAACGGCCGCGCGCCAGCTGCAGGTGATGGTCGGAGGCGTTCACGGGCCGATCACCGTCGAGTCGGTCGAGGTCGAGGGCGACCTTGTCGTCATCACCCTGGATGGCGAGGCAAACTGGCGGCAGGGCTATCCGAGCTTCATGATCACCGCCGCCTTCCTCCGCCGCCTCTGCGAGGAGCATCGCGGCTCCTTTCGCGGCGGCAGCGTCGGGCTGCGCATCGACACGCTCGAAGCCGGTGCGCATCGCATCGCCGGCGCGCCGGCGCCGCTGCCCGGATCCATGACAGGGCGGCGTCAGAGCTTGGGCAGGGTCACGCCCTTCTGCCCCATATATTTGCCGGCGCGGTCGGCATAGCTGACCTCGCACGGCTCGTTGCCCTGGAGGAACAGGAACTGGCAGGCGCCCTCGTTGGCATAGACCTTGGCGGGAAGCGGGGTGGTGTTCGAGAATTCGAGGGTGACATGGCCTTCCCAGCCGGGCTCGAGCGGGGTCACGTTGACGATGATTCCGCAGCGCGCATAGGTCGATTTGCCGAGGCAGATGACGAGCACGTCGCGCGGAATCCGGAAATATTCGACCGTCCGCGCCAGCGCGAAGCTGTTCGGCGGAATGATGCAGACGTCGGTCTTGCGGTCGACGAAGCTGTTCTGGGCGAAGTCCTTGGGATCGACGAGCGCATTGTCGACATTGGTGAAGATCTTGAACTCGTCGGCGACGCGGGCGTCATAGCCGTAGGAGGAGAGGCCGTAGCTGATGCAGCCCTCGCGCCGCTGCGCCTCGACGAACGGCTCGATCATCCGCTCGCCGAGCGCGCGCTCGCGGATCCAGCGGTCGGACTGAATCGCCATCAGCTTTGGCCGAGCAGCGGCGGGAAAGGACGGATTCTCATCCGCCGTGGGATGCGTGGCCGTGGCCGTGCGAGTCAACCGCGGTCGTCGGCTGCTTGATATGGAGCACGCAGATCAGGGTGAAGAGCCGCCGCGCGGTGTCGAAATCCATCTCGACCTTGCCGCCGAGGCATTCGACGAGCAATTCGGCGCCTTCATTGTGGAGGCCGCGGCGCGCCATGTCGATCGCCTCGATCCCGCGCGGCGAATCGGACCGCACCGCCTTGAAATAGCTGTCGCAGATCTGGAAATAGTCGCGGATCGGGCGGCGCAGGCGGGCGAGCCCCATCCGGATCACGTCGAGCGGCGCGCCGTCGCCGTCATGGAGCTCGATCGCGAGCCGGCCCTCCTCGACTGCGAGCCGTACCCGAAACGGCCCGTCGTGGCCGGCCGGGCTGAACCGGTTGTTCTCGAGCAGGTCGAAAATCGCGATGCGCCGCTCCTGCTCGATATCGGCATTGCGCCTCAGGATCGATCGCTCGTCCAGCTCGATGTCGATGATCCGCGGCTCGCCCATGCCCGCCTTGTTAGCGGGTGCAGCATTTCGTGAACACCCCCGAGGCTCGGCCAGTTGCCCGCGGCCTCCAGAATGCGCTCACAGCTCGGGCGGTTCGCTGACATTGTCCTCCTCCACGAACGGAAAGGCTTGATAGGGAAGCCAGTACACGGCGTGCGTGGCATAGTTCAGCCAGACAAACAGGATTGCCGCCGAATAGAGCGTGATCGCGAACTGGATCGGTCGGTGGGATTGACCTTCGCGACTCCAGGCCTTGGGAAGGGAGCCAAGGACGAAGAGCTGCAGCGGAATAAGATAGAGTGCGATTCGGTCCACCACGGTAGTCGAATTCAACAGAAAAAGAGCCGGGAGGCAGGCCAAAGCCGCGATGGCGAAGTTCCGCCAAAGGCGGAGCAAGGGTGGGGGCAGCATGAAGCGGCGCTGCATGACGAGGAAAATCGTGGCCGGGACGACGTTCATCAGCACCCGGATCAGCGCCCCTTGAGAGTCATATTCTTGTTCGAGATAGACGGAGACGAGCTGATCCAGCGCGCCATCGAGAAAGACGAAGTACAAAGCGGCGCCCATCAGTGCGAGCGCGACAACGGTGACGAGCCGATTGCGCGGTGACATCAGCAGCGCAAAGGGAAGCAGCACAACCGCGGTCTTGTGAAACGCGGCCGCGACTGCGACCCAGACCACGAAGCGCGCCACCGACCCGCGCTGAAGCGCCGCCAGACCGAGCATGCCGAAACCGATCGCGACGCCCTGGCGTGAGTAGCCCATCGCGACGACGATGATGAGGTAGGGAACGGCAACGAGAATCGCCAACCACGGCAGCGGCAGGGTTCGCGAAAAGGCGATCAGGCCCGCGGTGAACGCGACCCCGCAAAAGAGATTGACGCCCCAGATGCCGAGACCCAGCCGGCTCGCCAGCCAGTTGACCAAATGATAGCCTGGGTCTCCCTGCGAGAGCGCATGGCCGAGTGTCATATAGGCGGTTCTGAAAAGCATCTCATCGTAGACGCGCCAGTCGCCGCCGACCTCGTAGCGCAGCCCGATCATCAGGATGAGCAGCGTGCCCACCGCTGCCAGAGGTATCGGGGCGGGACGTCGATCGGCGTTCGGTCCCTGCTCGATGAAACCGAACAGGGCGCAAAGGCCGAAGAGGAACCAGTAGGGAATCATAGGCGCATCTGCCCTTGCGCTCACAGCAGGGTTTGGCCGGGTTGTGAAGCGGCTGCGGCGCGAGCAGATCGATTTGCAGGGCCAGCTCGCCCCCATTAGGGTTCGAGCGAAGACCCCATCGGAGCCCGTGCGCTGAAGATCGCGATCTCGATCAATGCCGGCTGGAATTTCCTCAATTTCCGGGTTGGGCTGATCCGGGCGCTGCTCGCGCAGGGGCACGAAGTGATAGCGATCGCCCCGCCCGATCAGGCGGCCGACGGTATTCGCGCGCTCGGCTGCCGCTTCGTCCCCCTCGAGATCGACAGCAAAAGCCGATCGCCGTTTCATGATCTGCGCCTGTTGCTGCGCTATCGAAAGATCCTGCGGCGCGAGCGGCCCGACATCTTCCTCGGCTTCACGATCAAGCCGAACCTCTATGGCTCGCTCGCCGCGCAGGGCCGGGGCATTCCGGTCATCAACAACATCTCCGGGCTCGGCACCGCCTTCATCGGCGGTGGCGTGCTGTCCCGGCTGGTGGCGCGCCTTTATCGCGCGGCGCTGCGCCGATCGCATCTCGTGTTCTTCCAGAATCCCGAGGATCGTGACCTGTTCGTTTCCCGGCGGCTGGTAGCTGCGGAACGAACCGCCTTGCTCCCTGGTTCGGGAATCGATCTGTCAAGGTTCACGCCGCCGGCATCGGCAATCGAAAACAAAGACCGCTTCACCTTCCTGATGACCGGCCGCATTCTCGCCGACAAGGGCGTTCGCGAATATGCCGAGGCCGCCCGGATCGTCGGCCGGACCCTGCCAAATGTGCGCTGCCAGCTGCTTGGCTTCCTCAATTCGGACAACCGCACCGCGATCGATCGCGCCGTCGTCACCGGCTGGGAAGAGAGTGCCGGGCTCGAATATCTCGGCGACACCGACGACGTGCGTCCCTACATCGCGGCGGCGGACTGCCTGGTTCTTCCTTCCTATCGCGAGGGGCTGCCCCGCAGCCTGCTCGAAGGCGCGGCCATGGCCAAGCCGCTGATCGCCACCGACGTCCCTGGCTGTCGCGACGTCGTCGAGCATGGCGCCAATGGCTATCTTTGCGCGGTACGGGACGGGGCGGCGCTCGCCGAAGCGATGATCAGGATGGCCGGGCTCGCCGCGGACGACCGGCTTGCGATGGGCCGGCATGGACGCCGCAAGGTGGAGGCGGACTATGACGAGGCGCTCGTCATTGCCCGCTATCTCGACGCCATTGCCGCCGCGACCGGCGCGGCTATTCAACGATGATGCCCAATTCGTCCGGACGCACCTGGCGCGGTTAGTTCGCCACGACGTGGCGCGGCTTGGCCTTGGCGGTCTCCGCCACCTCGATGGATTGTCCGGCCGGCCGGCGCAGCACCATCATCGCGCAGCAGGCGGCGAACAAAGCGGAAAGCGCCGCGGTGCGCAGCGGATAATCGACGATGCTGTGGGCGAGGATGGCGGCCGACGCGATCGTCGCCGCGCGCGCATAGCCATTGCCCGCCGCCGACCAGATCGTGCCGGTGCGAACCAGCCACCAGGCCAGGAACAGGAGGACGAGCGCGATCCCGGCGACTCCGGTTTCCAGGAGAAGCTCGAGATAGTCGTTATGGGCGTGGTTGATGTAGGTGCGGCTGATCATGCCGGGGGGCTCGTATTGGCGATACAGCTCGGCGAAGGTGCCGATCCCGGAACCAGCCGGCAGAAAGTCCCTGGCCGCCCTCCAGGTCAGCGGGAAGATCGTCGTCCGTGCCAGCTCGGTCGGGGTTCCATTTTGGTTTGCAAGCTCATTCTGCAGCGGCGCGCTGAGCGCGAGCGCCGCGCCGGCGACCAGCAGGACGAGGCCCCCGGCCGGCGCCCACCACCGAACGCCGCTGCCGAAGAACAGCGCCAGCACGCTGCCGGCCATAACCGGAAGCAGCAGGCCGAGGCCGGCAAGCGAGCCGTTCATCAGCAGGCCGGCCGAAATCACCATCAAAATCCCGGCGAGAATGAACAATCGGCCGGAGCTGCGGGACAGCGCCATGCGCCGGCCGCCGCGCGGCCGCGCGAGATTCGCAACGAAGGGAATCGTCGCCAGCAGCAAGGTCGCCAGATGATTGCTGTTGGCGAAGAAGCCGCTGGTCATGCCGAAATTGGAGATGGCGTAGAGATACCAGGCCGAGCCTTGCTCGCCGCTGATCTGCAGCGTCCCGAGCAGGATCGACGCGAAGGCGAAGGCGATCAGGATCCAGGTGATCCAGAGCGGTCGGTAGGCTTCGAGGCGGACCATTCCGACCAGCACCGCGAGCGCCGGCAGCAGCCAGAGCGCCGACGCGATCGTCGCGCTCGGCGCCAGCGAGAGCGGCAGCCAGGGCAAAGCGACGCCCATCGCCCGGAGCATTTCGGCGAACTGGCCATGGCCGGGCAAGCCGGCCCAGAATTCCGGCGGAAACGGAATGAGCTGGACGGCGATGAGCAGCACGCCGAGCGCACAGATTGCGAGCAATTGCCGCGCGGCCGGGGGCATCGGCTCCGGGCGCCGCTCGATCAGCGCCCAGACCAGGATCGGAAGCGCGAGCAATTGCAGGATCATGTTGGCCCAATAGCCGGCGGCGCTGGCGCCGCCGAGCAGCAGGCACAGCAGAAGATAGAAGGGGATGATCGCCTGCCTGACGTTCATGACGGACGATTGATCCGCTGCAGGCTCAGCCGGCTGATCGAAACCGAGAGGTCGCCCGGCACCTCGCCGGCGATGCCGACCAGCCTGATCCATTGGGCGTTGCAATTGGCAGGGGGCACGGTGAAGCTGGCGCCTTGCGCGCGCGGCGCCTCGGCAATTTCAGCCAGCCGCAGATCGAGCAGCGGGCTGTTGCTGCCATGGCAGGCGACCCGCCACGCCAGCTGGCCGCCGGTCGCCTCACCATCGCGCCGCACCTGGAAAGCGAGCCGATAGGTGCCGGGCGACAGGGTCAGCAATTGGCTGGCGAGATCGGCATTTTCCCGACCGTAATATTCGACCTCCAACGACGGCCCGGGCGCGAAGCCGGAATAGCCGTTGGTGGTCGCGTTCAGCTCCCAGTCGAACGGCGGGCCGCCCGGTAGATTCTCGAACCGCGGATCGTAAAGCAACGCCGGCGCACCGCCCTCCGGGATCCGGTTGAAGCGACGCCAGATCGATCGGGCGCGTTCGAATTCGCCGCGGATCACGAGCGCGGTCAACAGGCGCCGCCGCCACAAGGACGTGTCGTCGCCGCGCATCAATGACCCCGAGCGCCCGGCGAGCGAGAGGACAAGCGCCGGATTCGCATGCTGCTGAACGAGATGCTCGAGCACGCGGTCCATCAGGGGATCGCCCTGCAATGCACCGGCGAGCGCGCCTCCCGTTCGGGGATCTCGCGCAAGGCGGGCGAGCTCCGGGACCAGGACGCGGCCCGAGCCCGGGACGAGACGCAGCAGGACCCTGATCTCGCCGGCGGCCGGTCCGGGCTGTCCCGAACGCAGATAAAGGTCGAGCAGGACCAGCCTGACGATCCGCGAACGCGGGTCGCGCCGCGCCGCCTCCCCGAGGAACCGCGCCGCCTCGCGATCGCGGCCGAGGCTCAGCAGTCGCAAGCCGTGGAATAGCGGGGGCTCGGGCGCGAGCGGCGCCAGGGGTGCGGCTGCCATCACCCGGCGAAAGCTCTCCTCGCTCAGCCCGTGGCTGCCCTGAAATTCCAGCGTTGCCAGACGCATGATGACTTCGGGAGAATTGGGCGCGATCTGCGCGATCGCCGGCGCGTTCCGCAGTCGCAGCCCGTTCACCGCCGTGGCCTGGACGATCAGGAGCGCGATCGCGCCCACCGCGGCCAGGCCGACCGCCACCGTCAGGACACGCAATGGAGAATAGCTGCGGCCCCGGATTATCGGTTCAGGCGTCACGTTGCCCGATGAGGCGGATTTCCTGGCTCCCCCCAACCTTGCCATAGCCATAGCCGTAACCATAGCCGTAACCGTAGCGCGAGCTCTGATGGCGATATTTGGTCAGCGCCGCGCCCACCACCTTCGCGCCGGACATCCTGAGGCTGTTGAGGGCTTCAAGCGCGGGCCGCGTGCGCGTCCTGCCGCTCTCGACCACCAGCAGCGTCCCCTGGCACACCGCGGCCATCATCGCCGCATCGGCAAGACCCAGAGCGGGCGGACCGTCGATCACCACCACGTCGAACCGGCTCATCGCTTCCTCGAGGATTGCGCGCAGGCGCGGCGAAGCCAGCAATTCCGCCGGGTTCGGCGGGACCTTGCCGCACGGCAACAGCCAGAGCCCCTGAATCTCGGTCTTCATCACCCGCGTCGCGATGCTTTCGCCGGAGGTCAGCAGGGTCGTCAGGCCGCCGCCCTGTGAATCGGTAAGAAAGGTCGGCTTGCGCAGGTCGGCATCGATCAGCAACGCGCTTTTACCGAGCCGGGCGAAATTCTGCGCCAAGGCAAGCGCCGTGCTGGACTTGCCTTCGGAGGCGCGCGTGCTGGTGATCAGCAGCGATCTCGGCGCGCCGGTCGCGGTCGAGAATTGCAGCGAGGTGAGCAGCGCGAAATAGCCTTCCGAGATCGGCGAGGTCTGATCGTCGAGCTCGTCGATCAGGTCGCGGCCCTTGGTCTTCCTCGGGATCACGCCGAGCGACGCCAGCTTCAGCTTTTCGCGGACGTCCTCGGGCGTCTTGATCGTGTCGTTGATGAACTCGATCAGCAGCGCGGCCGCCAACCCCGCCGCCAGGCCCAGCCCCATTCCGACGAGCAGGTTGAAGAGAAGGTTCGGCGAATAGGGTCCGCCCGGCACCCGGCCGGAATCGACGATCGAGGCCTGGCTGGTGCCGGTCGCACCCGCGACTCCGATCTCGCGATAGCGCTGCAGCAGGCCCTCATAAAGCGAGCGGTTGGTGTCGACCTCGCGCTGGAGGATCGTATATTGGATGCTGCGGCCGCGCAGATCGAGCACGTCCCCCTGAAGCTGGGCAACGCGCGCGCGGAGCGAATTCTCCTCGGCGGCGGCGGCCTGATATTCCGCCCGCAAAGTCGTCGCGCGGCTGCCGACGACGCCGCCGGCTTCGCTCCGCATCGCCTGGTCGAGCGCGTCGATCCGGGTCCGTAGCCTGACCATGTCCGGATAATCGGGCCGGAAGGTCTGCGCCTTTTCCTGATATTCGGCTTCGAGCGTCGCGCGCTGCGACCGCAGCCCCGACGTGCGCTCATTCGCCTCGGCGGCGCCGACGCCGCCGGCCTGGCGATAGCGCTGCTCGGCCGCGATCCTCCGGGTCTGGGCGGCGGCCAGCGCCGCGTTCAGCGCGACCAGCGACGAGCCCGGAAGCGACTGGGCGTCGGTGGTCTGGCCCTCGCCGTTGCCGGTATTGATGATGCCTTGCTGCTGGGCATAGCCGACCAGCTGCCGCTCCGATCGCTCCAGCTCCCCTTTGAGATTGCCGATCTGGCGTTGAAGAAAATTGCGCGCATGCGAGGAGGCCTGATAGCGCCGCTCGATATTGGTGGTGATGAACGCCTGGGCGAAGGCGTTGATGATGCGCGCGGCGAGCTGCGGATCCTCCGACGAATAAGCGATCCGTACCAGCCGGCTGTTCGGAACCGGTTCGACGGTGAGATTGCCGGCGAGGAGTCCGGCGAGATAGTCCTGCCGCTGCCGCCGGTCCAGGTTCGGGGGGGCGAGATCTTCGTTCGAGGCCAGGTTCAGATCCTGGGCGACGCGCTCGGCGAGGCTGCGGCTGGCGAGCAGGCCATATTGTGTGGCGAGAAACGAGCGGTCTTCGGGACCGACCGCCTCCACGCCTTTTGAATTCTCCATGACCTGAACGGTCGGCGGATTGAGCTCCAGGGTCGCGGCGGAGCGATAGAGCGGCGTGGTCAGCAGAGTCGCTGCGACCCCGCCCGCCAGACCCAGAGCGAACAGACCGAGGATCAGCCAGCGCCATTCCCAGAAGATGCGCCAGAGCGTTCCCAGGCTCAGATCGAGACCGGTCGCCTCCTTGGGAGCCGGCGGCGTCCAGCCGACCGGGAGCGCCGGCTCGCCGGGCCGTTCCGCCACGGGCCACATCGGGGCTCCGCCAGGCTGAATTTCGTTCATTGCCGGCCGGTTCTACCGCGAGAGGGGCATCTAAGGGGGATCGGCATCAGAAAAGGAAGGGTCGGAACAAAGCGAAAATCGGAATCGACTGCAGGAGTTCGCGGCGCTGCGCCGCGAGTCGCGAACCGTCGACGACGATGATATCGCCGCTGTAGACCGCCGGATCCTCCGCCTCGCCACGTCGGATGCTGACCAGATCGAAGGCGGCTGCCATCCGCTGCCCCTGCACCTGACGGAAGATCGCGATGCGGCGCGCATTGGCGTTCTCGTCGAGGCCGCGCGCCATTGCGATCGCCTGGATCAACGTCGTCGGGCCGGTCACCGGAAACATGCCCGGACTCGTCACCGATCCATCGACGGTGAGATTGCGCCTGGTCGAGGATTTGATGCCGACGGTCACGTCGGGATTGACCAGATAGCGTGCACCCAATTGCCGGGCGAGGTCCCCCCGCAATTCGTCGGTCGTGCGATCGACCGCGCGCACATTGCCGATCAGCGGCATCGCGATGTTGCCGGTCAGATCGACCTGGAAGTCTCCCGAAAGCGCCGGGGCATTGAAGATGGTGACCGTCAGCATGTCCAGCGGCGCGATTCGATAATCGGCATTGAGCAGCGCCGTGGACGGCGGATCGGGCATGCCGAAATTCGAGACGTCGTAGGGGATCGGACCCCCGCGGCTGCCCGAACCGGCACAAGCCGCCGCCAGGCAAACGAGCGAAAGCAACAGCGCCAACCGACAAAATCGGCCAGCCCGACCGGGACCGAACCGCAACACACTGGTCATGACGATTCCCCTATCGCGACCAAGCCCGGCAATTGCCTCAAGTCGAAGGCCAAGGCAAGCTTCGCCGGGTCCAAGTTGATCGCCTGGATATTATTTGACCCGACGCAGGGTCGCGGGCAGCCAAACCGGCACCTATTCATCATCGCGGATCGCCCGGCATTTCCGCCGCGAGGAACCAGCGGCGCTCGTCCTCGAGACCGACCGCGCTCAATCTGCCGGTCAGATAGGCGCCGGTGTCCAGCCCGATACGGTTTTCGAGCTCCTCGACCTGCGGGGTCACGGTGTGGCCATGAACGACGAAAAATTCGTGGCGTCCCTGATGCGAGAGAAACGGCTCCCTGATCCAGCGTAGATCGTCGAGCTGCTGCTCCTCGAGCGGCACATTGGGGCGAATTCCGGCGTGGACGAAGAGATAGTCGCCGAACCGCAGGCTGTCCGCGAAGGATTTGAGGAATTGGACATGCGCGGCAGGCACCTGGCGCCTGATCCGCTGCAGCATAGTCTTTGGCGGCATGTCATTCAGCGACTCGGGATCGACCCCATAGCTCTTCAAACATTCGCCCCCGCCGAACCTGAGCCAGCTTTCGAGCACCTCTTCCTCGCCTTCCAGAACCCTGAGAAAGGCTTCCTCATGATTGCCGGCGAGGAACGCCGGCTTGGCTCCGAACGGCCGATAGCCGATCAGCCGATCGATCACGCCGCGCGAATCCGGACCGCGATCGACCAGGTCGCCAAGGAACACGATATAGGTTCGGCGCGGACTGCGGCGCTGCATGTCGTCGTCGATCCGGCGCAGCAGATCGTCGAGAAGATCGAGCCGGCCGTGGATGTCGCCGATGGCGTAAGCGCGCGCCTGCGATGGCCCGTGCGGCGGCCCGTGCCGGCTTCGACCAAGTAACGCGCGCAACCCCATGAACTTACTTCCGCATCGAGGCGTCCCCCATAAGTCAAGGGTTCGGCCTTGCAAGCGATACATCCGATGAAGATCCCCGCGCCAGCGAGCGGGGCCAAGGTGGAAGATGCACGGAGAGCCGAGGCGAAGACCTCGATGTCGTCCCCCGAAACGCCATGGCCATGGCGTTCCTCGGCATGTATGCTTCGGACGGAGTTCAGCAGTCTAGGAGGGACGTCATTATGAAGACGGTTCTAGCGGTAGCTCTCACGGTCGGCGTAGCCGTCGCCGCCGTTTCGCCCGCCGATGCCAGGCAAGGCTGTGGCCGCGGGTTCCATCGAGGCCCCTATGGGCGTTGTCAGCCCAACATTGCGCCCGCCGTTGTCGCGGTCGAGCCGGGCGTTGTCGCAGTCGGACCAGGCGGCTTGATTGTAGGCAACTTCTATGAGGGCCGAGGCTATTGGGATGGTCGCCGGTATTATCGGCACCGCTACCGCTGGCGGAATGGGTGGCGGTATCGCTAGCGAGCCGCCGCGAGCCGGGTCCGCCAGCTGAATCTGATGGCGGACTCCTAATTTCCAAAGCCTCCTGGCGCCCATGACGAGGCCGAAGCTCGCACTTCGGACTCGCTGCAGCGTTGCGCCAGGCGGTTGGCGATTGCAGGGCCATCTCGCGCCAGGGGATGCTTTGAACCGGTTGTTCCGTCCGATGGAAGGCCCTAGGGGCCGATTCGTGCCGAAGCGCTTTATCTGTCCGGAATTCCGAGTGCCGATTCTGATCGCGCTCGGCTGCGCGCTGCTCTTGCGCGCCTTGGTGCCGGTCGGCTGGATGCCGACGCGAACCGCCCAAGGCCTCGTCCTGGAGCTGTGCTCCGGACAGGCGCCCGGCGGAGATCTGCGGCAAGCGCGAGCCGCGCGCGAATTGCTGGGCGCCGCTCTGGCGGGAGCGAGCCAGAAGCCCGGCGGCGAGCGACATGACGGAACGCCAAGGGATCAGACCTGCGCCTTTGCCGGGCTCGGCGCGTCCTGGACCGCGCCTGCCGCGCCCGAGCCGCCCGCGCTGCTCCAGGCGCCCGCTGACATTCAGCCGCCCGCGCTCGCCGCCGCTGTCGGTCGCGGCCTCTCGGCACCGCCCCCACCTTCGACCGGACCACCGCTCCTTTCCTGACGTCGCTATCGCCGGCCCGCCGGCGCCCTTCGACGCCGCCCGCCGGCGTCGCTCAGGACAGGCCGGCCGCATCCGCGGCCAGCTCGATTTCAGGGAAGATGATCCATGCGTTTTTCAATTGCCGCGGGCGCGTCCTGTTGCGCCCTCGCGCTCGCCGGTTCCGCGCGGGCCGAGACCGCCCTCTCCGATCAGGCCATCGTCGTCACCGGCCAACCCGTCGCCGAGGCTGAGGCCGATGCCGAACGCCGTCCCGGCGGCGCCGACATCGTCGACGCAACCGACTATGAGAACGAGGTCGCCGTTTCGCTGCGCGACGCCCTCGCTTTCTCTCCCGGCGTCTATGCCCAGCCCCGCTTCGGCCAGGAAGTGCGCCTCTCGATCCGCGGCTCGGGGATCAGCCGCGGGTTCCACATGCGCGGCCTGACGCTGCTGCAGGACGGCATTCCGATCAACCTTGCCGACGACAATGGCGATTTCCAGGAACTGGATCCGACCATCTTCGAGCATATCGAGGTCTATCGTGGCGCCAATGCGCTGCGCTTCGGCGGCACGACCCTCGGCGGCGGCATCAACGGGGTCACGCCGACCGGACGGTCCGCGCCGGGTGTCGCGCTCCGTGTCGACGGCGGCAGCTTCGACAGCCTGCGCGGTCTTGCCGCTTTCGGCTTCGCCGACGACACCGGCGATGCGTGGTTCGCGCTGGCCGGAGACATGTCGGATGGCGACCGCGACCACGCCCAGCGGCACGCGCTACGCTTTCACGGCAATGTCGGCCTTCGCCTCGGCGCGGCCGCCGAAACCCGCTTCTACGCCAGCGCCCAGATGCTGCGCCAGGAGCTTCCCGGCGCGTTGAACCTGGCGACCGCGCTCGCCGCGCCGCGCACCGGCAATTTTGCCGGAGACCAGGCGCGCGACATTGATTCGCTGCGGCTGCAAAACCGGACCCGAATAAAGCTGGCATCGGGCGCGCTGGAGATTGGCGGCTTCGCCAATCTGAAGCAGCTCTATCACCCGATCTTCCAGGTCGTGGACCAGGTTTCGACCGATTGGGGTCTCTTCGCCCGGCTCGACCTCGCCTCCGGCCCCATCGAAACCACATTGGGGTCGACCGCGCGCTTCGGAACGGTCCGTTCGCAGCGTTATGTCAACGTCAACGGCGCGCGGGGCGCACGGACCTTCAATGCCGACCAGCGCGCCCGGACGATCGATGTCTACGGCGAGGGCCGCTACCGGATCGGGCAGCTCAGCCTGATCGCGGGCGGCGTCTATACCCATGGCGAGCGCGCGCAGGACCAGATCCTGCCCGCACCGGCCAGCGGCCGCGTCGACTATGACCGGTTTTCGCCCCGTCTGGGATTGCTGTGGGAACCGCGGAGCGAGGTGCAGGTCTACGCCAATTACAGCCGCTCCCACGAACTGCCGGGGTTCATCGAGCTGGCCCAGATCGCCAGCTTCGTAGCGCTCGACGCGCAGCGGGCCTGGACCGCGGAGATCGGCGCGCGGGGCCGGATCGGCATCGCGCATTTCGATATCAGCCTCTACCGCGCGGCGCTGCGCGGCGAGCTGCTTCAGTTCAGCATCGGGCCCGACATTCCGGCTTCGACCTTCAATGCGGGCCGCACCCGCCATCAAGGTGTCGAGGCCGGACTCGATCTCGACCTGACCTCATGGGCGCGCCTGCGGCAAGTCTATCAATATAACGACTTCCGCTTCCGCGGCGACGCGCACTACGGCGACAATCGCCTTCCGGTGATCCCGCAGCATCTCTACCGCGCCGAGCTCCGGCTCGGCAGTGAAGCGCGCAACATCGCACCGGTGGTCGAGCGGGTGCCGCGCGGCGCCTGGGCCGATTATGCCAACACCCTGCATGTGTCCGGCTATGCGGCGCTCGGCTTCACCGCCGAAGCGCAGGTCCGCGCCGGGCTGAGCCTGTTCCTCGACGCGCGCAACCTGACCGGCACCGACGCGATCGGCGATATCTCCGCCGTGATCGCCGCCAGCCCGGCTTCGGTCATCTTCTATCCGATCGAGCGCCGCGCGGTTTACGGGGGCGTCCGCGCGCGATTCTGAAGAGGGCCATTGGCGGGCCATGATGCTACGATAGATCGGCGACGAAGGTGGAAGCGAGGACAATGACACTGAGCGAATCGCTCGAGCGGCTCAAGGCACTTGGATCCGACAGGCTGCGTGCGCAAAACGTCAGGCATGGCGTCACCGGCGAGCAATATGGCGTCAAGATGGGCGACATTCGGACCGTCGCCAAGGAAATCAAGACCGACCACGACCTCGCGCTGCAGCTATGGGAGGATGGGAGTTTCGAGGCGCGGTTGCTCGCGATCCTGGTGATGAAACCAAAGCAGCTGTCCGCCGAACAGCTGGACCGGATGGTTCGCGCCAACACCCTCGCGCAGGTTGCGGACTGGCTCGGTTCCTATGTCGTCAAGCTGCATCCGGAGAAGGAGAAGCTCCGGCAACAATGGATGGCGTCGAGTCATCCGATGGCCGCCCGCGCCGGCTGGAGCCTGACTGCGGAACGGATCGGGAAAGGCGCTGACGGCCTCGACCTGCCGGCGATCCTCGATCGACTCGAAAGGGAAATGCCGGGCGCCGCGCCGGAGACGCAATGGACCATGAACACCGCGCTCGCCTCTGTCGGCATACATCACCCCGAACATCGTGCGCGTGCGCTGGCGATTGGCGAGGCGCTGGGCATCTACCGCGACTATCCGACCTGGCCTGGCTGCACGTCGCCCTTCGCACCCATCTGGATCAACGAGATGGTAAGCCGGCAGGCCGGTCGCAAATGAGCCGGGAATCGAGAAGTCGATCGGGACGAAGGGCGCAGGCGCTCGGCGATCGAAGCCGGGCGCGATGGCAGGAAAATCGAAACCCGCGTGCGGACGGCAACTGGCGGAGAGGGAGGGATTCGAACCCTCGGTACCCGTAAGGGCACAACGGTTTTCGAGACCGCCCCGTTCGACCGCTCCGGCACCTCTCCGCTATGGGCAAGGCCCGCCATAAAGGGGGCCCGGTCGCTTGAGCCGGGCGCTCTAGCTCAAGCATCGCGCCTTGCCAAGCGGCCTCGCTTGCCGCCCGCGCCGCAACCGCCTAGATATGGTGCGATGACCGGCTCTGAAAATATCCGGCTCGGCGCGGCCGGCGATCCCAAGGCTCCGCCGGTCGCCCATGCCCGCTTCTCGATCGGCGAAGTGGTGCGCCACCGCATGTTCGATTTCCGCGGCGTGATCTTCGATATCGATCCGGTCTTCGCCAATAGCGAGGAATGGTATCAGGCGATCCCCGAGGACATGCGTCCGCCCAAGGATCAGCCTTTCTATCACCTGCTCGCCGAGAATTCGGAATCGTCCTACATCGCTTATGTCAGCCAGCAGAACCTGTTGCCCGACACGATGGGCGGACCGGTCGACCATCCCGCAATCTCGGGCATGTTCGAGGATTTCGCCGAGGGCCGCTACCGGCTGCGCCCCGAGCGGCGCCACTGACGCCAGGAGCCGGCCGCTCGGTTGACAGCGCCGGCTCTGCTCTGTAGCAGCCGTCGTTCCCGCGCGGAGCCGGTCTTCGCGTGGCTTTGCATTTTGTTTATTGGACAAGCTCATGTTCGCAATCGTGCGCACGGGCGGCAAGCAATATCGCGTCGCCGCCGGAGACAAGATCGTGGTCGAGAAGCTCGCCGGCGAGGCGGGCGACAGCGTCACGCTCGACGATGTCCTGCTGGCCGGCGACGGCGGCGAGCTGAAGTCGACCGCGGGCCTCACCGTCTCGGCCGAGATCGTCGCCCAGGCGAAGGCCGACAAGGTCACCGTCTTCAAGAAGAAGCGGCGCCACAATTATCGCCGCAAGCGCGGCCACCGTCAGCAGCACACGATCCTCAAGATCGTCGCGATCGGCGGCAAGAAGGCCGAGAAGAAGGCGCCGGCGAAGGCCGAAGCGGCCCCGGCCGCGGAAGCCGCGCCCGCCGAGGCGAAGCCGGCCAAGGCGGCCGAAGCCCCGGCGAAAACGGCAAAGCCCAAGCCCGCGGCCCCGGCCAAGGGCGGTGCCGAGGCCGCGCCCGAAGCGACCGCCGAGGCGCCGAAAAAGGCCGCCGCCACCAAGAAGGCGTCGACCAAGAAGCCCGCGGCCGATAAGGCCAAGTAAAGAGTTTCAGAGCTAGAGAAGAGCAATGGCACATAAGAAAGCAGGCGGCTCGTCCCGTAACGGCCGCGACTCCCAGAGCAAGCGGCTCGGCGTCAAGAAGTTCGGCGGCGAAGCCGTGCTCGCCGGCAACATCATCGTGCGCCAGCGCGGCACCAAATATTATCCGGGCAGCAATGTCGGCATCGGCAAGGATCACACCTTGTTCGCGCTTACCGACGGCACCGTCGCGTTCCGCGACGGCAAGCTCGGCCGCAAGTTCGTACACATCATGTGCGCAGCGGCGACGGCACAATAGGAACAGCCGAGGACGGGCTGTTCCGGGAGGGACGGCCCAGGGGTTCCGATCAGGACCCCAATTGAGGGAGAGGGCCGGTTCCTCTCCCTTTTTCATATCTCCCTCACGCGACCGTCGCCGGATCGAAGCCCTTCATGGCTAGAGCCGGCACGAAGTGAAGGAGAGAGAAGATGTTCGCGAGAACCGCAAGACTGCTGCTGAGGCCCGGCTGGAGGGAGGACGCGCCCGCGCTCTTCCAGGCGATCGCCGACGAGCGCGTCGTCCGCAATCTCGCCACCGCGCCCTGGCCCTATCGGCCGGCGGATGCCGAAGCGTTCGTGACCCGCGACCGGGGTCCGGGCGATACCGTCTGCCTGATCTTTCTGCGCACCCGGGGTGCACCGAGGCTGATCGGGAGCATCGGCATCGCCCGCATCGCCGAAGGCGAGACCGAAATGGGCTATTGGATCGCGCCGGCAGTCTGGGGCCTCGGCTTCGCCACCGAGGCCGGCCGCGCGGTCGTCGCTTACGCCCGCGATACGCTGCGCGTGCCGCGGCTGGTCGCCGGCCATTTCCTCGACAATCCGGCTTCCGGCCGGGTGCTGAGGAAACTCGGCTTCCGGTCGACCGGCGATGTCGTGCATCGCTACAGCGCCGGCCGTGGCGCCGAGGCGGCGTGCCGACTGTTCGAGCTCGATCTCGCTTTGGACGAAGCGCAGCCCGAAACCCGCGCAATGGCGGCATGAGAACGTCTCCCCGGCTCCGGCCGGGGAGGCCTCAGGCGTAGGCTTCGGTCTGCGCCGCCGGCGTCTGGAGCCGGCTTTCGGTGGCGACGATCAGCGCGCGATCGTCATGCTTCCAGGGATGGAAGCCGGGCAGGAAGAAGGCGAACCAGGCGCCGAGGATCTTGCGCAGCATTCCCGGCCTTGCCCAGGTGAACCAGAGCATCCGCGCCCAGGCGCGGATGCCGGTGATGCCGTCCTGGCGCAGCAGCGCGAGCGTTCCGAGCGAACGGTCGACGACGAAATTGCGGGTGACGAACAGCATCACCTTGGTCTTGATCTTCCAGCGCAGCCGGCGCGGCAAATGCTTGGTGGCGTGCAGCCAGGTGTCGTAGGCGACGCCCTTATGCTCGATCTCCTCGATCGAGTGCCAGCGCCACAAGTCGGCACTGTCCGCGTCGGCGCCGGCGAGATGGCGTGGATTGCCGAGCAGCTGATTGGCGAGAATCGCGGTGAAATGCTCGAGGCACATGGTCGCCGCGAGATTGACGATCGGCGGGCGCGAGCGAGTGACCGACAGCCGCCATTCGACCCGCTCTTCGAGCGCGCTGAGATCGTAGCCGGCCTCGAGCGCGCGCTTGTTGAACTGGACATGCTCGCGGCTGTGCATCACTTCCTGGCTGACGAACGCCTTGATCTCGGCGGCGAGCTTGGGCGGCGTGCCCTCGCGGAACATCTTCACGCTCTCGACGAAGAACGCCTCGCCCTTCGGGAAGGTCGCCGACAGCGCGTTGTAGAAAGCGGTGGCGACCGGATCGCCCCCCATCCACCAGCGCGCCTGGCGCGCGCCGCGGCCGAAACGCCGGTCGCGCGGGGTGATCGTCAGGTCCTGGGGTGTGCCGCGGCGCGCCATGCTGTATCTCCTGAACCATGCCTAGTCGATACTTACACTAATGTCAATAACTCGCGAACGGCTGACCCAGGAAGAAAGCCGGGCTGTCGCGTTGCGGGCGGCGCGGCGGCTGCTGATCGAGCACGGCCCGCAGGCGGTGACGCTGAAGGCGGTGGCCGCGGAGATCGGCAAGACCCACGCCAACCTGCTTCATCATTTCGGCTCGGCGGCGGGGCTGCAGGCGGCGCTGGCGGAAATGATCAGCGACCGGGTCCGCGCCGGCATCGCCGAGGCGGTGCAGCGCGCCCGCGCCCGCGAAACCGACCCGATCGAGATCGTCGATCGCACCTTTGATGCGTTCGGCCGCGAAGGCGGCGGCGCGCTCGCCGCCTGGATGATCCTGTCGGGCGACCGCGACGCGCTCAATCCGATCCTCGATGCGATCCATGAGCTGGTCGACCAGTTTCGCGAGGGTCATGAGGACCGCCCGGTGCAAGACACGACCTTGTGGCTGGTGCTCGCCGCGCTCGGCGATTCGCTGCTCGGCGGGCCGATGGCCGAGGCGCTCGACCTGCCCCGCGAGCGGGCGCGCGAGATCGCCCGCCGCCAATTGCTCGCTTCCACCACATTCGGCGAAGGAGATACGTCATGATCAGCGGCGCCCATGTCATGATCTTCACCAGGGACGAGGCCGGAGACCGCGCCTTCCTCCGCGACGTCCTCGAAATCCCCTGCATCGATTCGGGCGGCGGCTGGCTGATCTTCAAGCTGCCGCCGACCGAATTGGGCGTCCACGAACATGCCAGCAACGACCTTCATCAGCTCTATCTGATCTGCGACGGTCTCGACGCGACGATCGCCCGTCTCGGCGAAAAAGGTGTGACCTGCGGCGAGATCATGACCGCGAGCTGGGGCCGCGCCACCTCGGTGCCGTTGCCGGGAGGCGGCAAGATCGGCCTCTATGAGGCGCATCACGCGCGGCCCTGAATGCCGCCTCCGGTTTGGCGATGCGGCGGGCCACCGTGTTTGACTCCGGTCCAACCGGCACTAAGTCCCGCCCATGCACTTCCTCGACCAGGCCAAGATCTTCATCCGCTCGGGTGCGGGCGGGCCGGGCGCGGTCAGCTTCCGGCGCGAGAAGTTCATCGAATATGGCGGTCCCGACGGCGGCGACGGCGGCAAGGGCGGCGACATCGTCTTCGAGGCGGCCGACGGCCTCAACACCCTGATCGACTTCCGCTACACCCAGCATTTCCGCGCGCCGCGCGGCAAGGGCGGTGCCGGGCGCAACCAGACCGGGGCGGGTGGCAAGGATCTGGTGGTCAAGGTCCCGGTCGGCACCCAGATCCTGTCGGACGACAAGGAACAGGTCCTCGCCGATTTCACCACGGCCGGCCAACGGACGGTGCTGCTGAAAGGCGGCGAAGGCGGCCGCGGCAATGCCAGCTACAAGAGCGCGACCAACCGCGCGCCGCGCCAGCACGGCACCGGCTGGCCCGGCGAGGAGCTGTGGGTCTGGCTCCGCCTCAAGCTGATCGCCGATGTCGGCCTGGTCGGCCTGCCCAATGCCGGCAAATCGACCCTGCTGAACGCGGTGTCCAACGCCAAGGCCAAGGTCGGCGACTATCCCTTCACCACCTTGCATCCCAAGCTCGGAATGGTCCGCCACAAGAGCCGGGATTTCGTCGTCGCCGACATTCCCGGCCTGATCGAGGGCGCGGCCGAAGGCGCCGGGATTGGCGACCGCTTTCTCGGCCATGTCGAGCGCACCCAGATCCTCCTCCATCTCGTCGACGTCAACAATGAGGATGTCGCCGACGCCTACCGCACCGTCCGCGACGAGCTCGAGGCCTATGGCGCCGGCCTCACCGGCAAGCCGGAGCTGGTCGTCCTCAGCAAGGCCGACACGATCGACGACGAGCTGATCGCCGCGCTCTCGGCCGAGCTGGCCGCGGCCTCCGGCGCCCCGGTCCATCCGGTTTCGGGCGCGACCGGCGACGGCGTGGAGCCGCTGCTCGACGCGCTGATCGGCCTGCTCGGCGCGCTTCCGGCCGAAGCGGCGGAGGAGGAGCGGGATGGCTGGTCGCCGCTATGAGCGGACCCAAATCCCCTGTCCTTGCCGTCACCGGCGCGACCGGTTTCGTCGGATCGCATCTGCTGGCCGCCGCCCAGGCCGCCGGCTATGAGCTGCGCGCGCTGACCCGCGGCTGGCGGCCGCCCGACGAGGGCGTGGACTGGATCGACGGCGCGCTCGACCGGCCCGAGAGCCTCGCCAAATTGTGCGCCCACGCCGACGCCGTCGTTCACATCGCCGGCCTGATCAACGGCGCGAGCCGCGCCGCCTTCGAAGCGGTCAATGTCGCCGGCACCCGCCTGATCGTCGATGCGGCGCGCAAGGCGGGCGTCCGCCGCTTCATCCACATCTCCTCGCTCGCCGCTCGCGAGCCGAACCTGTCTGACTATGGCTGGTCGAAGGCCAAGTCCGAGCGGATCGTCGCCGCCTCCGGGCTCGACTGGACGATCATCCGGCCGCCGGCGGTCTATGGTCCGGGCGATCGCGAGACGTTCGAACTGTTCCGGATGGCGCGGCGCGGCCTCGTCGCCTTGCCGCCGCCGGGGCGTTTCTCCGTGCTCCATGTCGAGGATCTGTGCCGCCTGATCCTCGCCGCGATCGGCGAGCCCGAAACCCATGCCGAAACCTATGAACCCGACGACGGCACCAAGGACGGCTGGGAGCATCGCCATTTCGCGCGCACCCTCGCCCGGGTGCTCGGCCGCCGCGCCGCCACCGTCTCGATGCCGCCGTTCGTGATGCGCGGCGCCGCGCGGCTCGACGGGCTCGTCCGCCGTCGCAGGGCCAAGCTGACCGCCGATCGAGTCCGTTATTTCTGCCACCCCGACTGGGTCGTAACCGCAGAGGCGCGGCCGCCGGCGGGGCTCTGGACGCCGCAGATCCGGACCTCCAGCGGCCTTAAGGCGACCGCTGACTGGTATCGCGAACAGGGCTGGCTGAAATGACCGGGTCCGAAACCTAAGCCAGATAGAGGACGACAAAAGCGGTGCAGCTCGCCACCAGCCCGACCAGGAAGATCCGATAGGCGTAGCCGAGGAAGCGATATTTCTTGTTCTGGAGCACGCTGCCGGCCTGATGGATGTCGAGCGCCATCGTCCGGTAGATGCTGTCCTCATTGTGCAGCCGCGCGAGAATCTCGTCGATGAAGGTCTCCTCGTCCATCCGGCTGAACACGCCGAAGAAGAGCAGGTTTTGCGGGCCGGGGGTTCCGCGGCGCCGCGTCATCGGCAGCACCGCGAGCACCGCGCAAATCGCCGACAGGAAAGCCGCGCCGCCCAGGATCAGCAGCGGGATCGGTGCGCCGCCGCCATGGGCCTGGCCGATGGTGATGGTGAAGATGACGAAGGTCGCGCCCATCAGGATGCTGGCCTTGGTGTCGGCCATCGCCGAAAGCTGCAGCTGCGCGAGCTGGGCGGTGCGCATCAGATGGACGGCGTTTACCGGATAGACTGGTGAGGCTGATGTCTTCGGCGCTTCCTTGTCGGCCACGTCCCTGTCCCCCAATTGTCGCCGAACTGTCATGCCACGGTCACAAACGGCTTGCCAAGCCGCGGTCTGGCCTTGTCCGGTTGGGGCACGTCGCGGCCTCGGGACGCTAGAGCCGATAGTCGTTGATCTGCACTTCGGCGCCGTAGTCGGCAAAGTCGCCATCGGCGCGGCGGCGGCGATAGTCGCCCCACGGGATTCCCGCATAATGCGGCGCGCCGGTGCGCCGCAGCGCGGCCTCGAGCGGCGCGACCGTCGCCGCATAGGCCGGATTGTAGAAGAAGGGGAGGCTGTAGCGGTCGGCGGCCTCCATCGCGAGGACGCGATGGATCGGCGCGCGATAGAGATCGTTCGACCAGACCTGAACCATGTCACCGATGTTGATCACGAACGCTTCGTCGAGCGGCGCGACCAGATACCAGGCGCCGTCACGATAGACCTGAAGCCCGCCGACCCGGTCCTGATGCAGCACGGTGAGCGCGCCGGCGTCGGTATGGTGGTGGATGCCGAGATCGGCCGCCGCTGCGGCTTCCGCGCCGAGCGGATCGTCGACCGGATAGAAATTGAGCCGCAGGAAGCTGGTATGCGCCGGTTCAAACAGCTGCTGCATCGCGCCTTCGGGCGCACCGAGACTCTGCGAGACTTTTTCCATCAGCCGGCCGGCGACCTCCGCGCAGGCGTGGAAATATGCGCGCAGTGCGGGCTCGAAGCGCGCAGGCGAGTCCGGCCAAGGGGTCCGCCCGGCAAACGGATCGGCGCTGGTCGGCTCGGGGCCGATGTCGAAAATCTCCTTCTTGTCGCGGGCATTCTTGGTGAGCTCGCGGTCGTAATAGCCCCAGGGGTTGTCGCGACTGCGCAGCAGCGCGCGCTTCTCGTCTTTGGGAAGCGCGAAGAAAGCGCGGGTCTCGGCCATTGCCGCCGCGATCAGAGCCGCGTCGACGCCATGGCCGACGACCTGGAAGAAGCCCCATTCGGCGCAGGCGCGGCCGATCGCCTCGATGGCGGCGTCATCCGCTCCGCCAAGGTCGATGACCGGCACGCCCGCCGCCGGGTCCAGCACGTCGGCGATTGGGGCGTCGTCGAGCGTGCGCATGGGGCTAGCGCGTCGCAGAGTCTCGCCTGCTCGGTCACCGACAGGAACCTCGATGTCCTTCAGCGGATCACCCTCGACGATCATGTTGCTCACTTACATCTCCCCAATCACAAAACTAATTCAGCTCCCATCGACAATGTCTGTGACGTCGATCCGGGCATCGAGGCGAACGAACGTTCAAGCAAAGGGCGGATCGTGACCGATCCGGACTAGATGGGGCCGAGGTACGCGCCCCTCCAAAGGGATCTCTCGGCCCGACGCGGCAGGAAAGCATATTCATCACGCAATGGTCCGCTTTACGAATTCACCGCCTTTCATGATGACGCGCAGATTCCCGCCGGCTCCGTCTCCAATAAGAACCTCGATGTTCTCCAGCGGATCACCCTCCACGAGCAGCAGGTCGGCATGAGCCCCTTCGGCGACGACGCCGAGTTCGCCCCTCGCGCCGATGATCTGGGCGTTGGCGGATGTCGCCTGAACGAGCATCTCATGATTGGAGTAAATCGCGCTCCGGAGGTTGAACTCCTCCAGCTGGAAGCGCTCCATCTCACCGGCCAGATCCGTACCGTAGCCGATGGTGAGCCCTGCATCCTTCATGTGCTGCAGGTGATTGATCGCCTCGTCCTTGACCAATTCTAGCTTGGCAAGCGACTGGGGCGGAAAGCCGAGTTCCTCGCCTTCTACCGAAAGCGCCCAGATCACCGACAACGTCGGTACGATGTAGGTCCCCTTGTCGGCCGCCATGCGCGCGGTGTCCGGTTCGATCAGCGTGCCGTGCTCGATGCAATGGACGCCGAGGGCGATCGCGCGCTTGAGCGCCTTGTCGGGATGGATGTGGGCGGTGCAATAGGCGCCGTGACGCTCGACCTCATCGACGATCGCGAGCACTTCCTCATCGGCGAACTGGATCGAGTCGAGCTTGTCACCCGTGGATAAAACGCCCCCAGAGCCAGTGAACTTTATGAAATTCGAGCCGCGGAACAGGTTCTCGCGGACGATCTTGCGCACCGCGTCAACGCCGTCCACCACCGCTCCGATCAGGCCGACCATGTGGCAACCGCAGATGACGTGATCGTCATGGCAGCCCTTGTGCTCCGGATTGCGGAAATCGACATGCCCGCCGGTCTGGCTGATCGCCCGCCCACAATAATAGAGGCGCGGCCCGCGGATATAGCCCTTCTTGAGGCCCAGGAAGAGGCCATAGTCGGCACCGCCCGTGTCGCGAACGGTGGTGAAGCCGCGATCGAGCATCCGGCTCAGCATCCGCGACGCCCAGCAGGCGGCCAGGGTGTCCGGCATCGCGCTCAGTTCATAGAAGTTCGCGCTCGAGGCATAAGCATGGATATGCGCGTCGATCAGTCCCGGCATCAGCGTGCGGCCGCCGCAGTCGATCGCCTCGCCATCGTCAGGAGTGGGCGGCCGGTCCGAAATCTCGGCGATGCGACCGTCCCGGACAAAGACGGCTTTGCCCTCGATCAAGGCCTTGGCGCTGCCATCGAAAATATTTGAGTTGGTGAAGACGGTCATAGCGCCGATTTCCTTCAATGGCTTACGGCCTGGCTGCGAGCGCGTTCGAGCGAAGTTGCAACATGCCATCGCCGGGCTGACCGGCCTGAATCGCCGAAATCGGAAACTCGTCGCGCTGGAACGCCCAATAGCGGGCGGCGAGATCGGCGAGCCGGGTGCTGATCATCTCATTCTTCTCTCGTCACCCTAAATTGGGCGGGTGGGCAATGCGGGGCACTGCCCGCCCGCCCAATCTGGCATGACGGAAAGAGCACAAGTTTGGATGGCTATCTCCCTCAGCCCCTGATGCCGTCGGCGACCGCGCAGCGGCGCGGATCGGCGACCGCGGTCAGCGTGTCGCTCGCTTCGTCGCGGGCGATCACCGAATAGCTGCCCATATGATAGTCGTAGCCCGGCACCACCCCGACCCGGACGCCGAGCT